>Ga0228701_1000023_pt1 | contig 221016 bp, 187 predicted proteins | sample McNCre117_Aug_MG_2_FD_178017 | JGI IMG/M metagenome (GOLD analysis project Ga0228701, IMG submission 178017) | Freshwater microbial communities from McNutts Creek, Athens, Georgia, United States - 11-17_Aug_MG | ecosystem: Environmental > Aquatic > Freshwater > Creek | place: USA: Georgia...
ATGCTGCTATGGCAAGTGTACTGATAAGCAACCGCTTGTTATTTGGATTTGCCTACGAGATGAGCACACAAGCTTCATTAGCCGCTGCTAAGAACACTAACGAAATCCTATTACAATTTAAGTTTTAAATAGCGGTAGTAGTACCACCAATTAAAAATCCCCTTTTATTTCTATAAAAGGGGATTTTTTTATGAGATAAACAACGCCTTTAATTCGGTGGCATCGTTGGGTTTCATTTTACCTGCTAAAACCAAACTCAATTGCTTGCGACGTAATGCGGCATCAAAACGTTGTTGTTCTAATTCGGTTTGAGGAATAATTGGCGGAACCTCAACGGGTTTTCCGGTAGCATCAACAGCAACAAAAGTATATATCGCTTCCATTGTTTTGGTTCTATTGCCAGAGGCGCGGTCTTCAATCCAAACATCAATATAAATTTCCATAGAACTATTGAATGATCGGGATACTTTGGCCTCAACGGTTACGACACTTCCTAAAGGAATTGCTTTGGTAAACGCCACATGGTTTACTGATGCGGTAACACAAATATTTCTAGAATGGCGTTGTGCGGCAATACTTGCTGCTCTGTCCATTCGAGCTAACAATTCGCCACCAAAAAGATTATTCAAGTGATTGGTTTCACTTGGTAAAACTAAGTCGGTTAAAACGGTTAAAGAGTCTGAAGGGTGTTTAGGTGTCATCATAACTATTAATTAAGCCAATACACGGCCATTACTGCTGGGATAAAATAAATCACGATGGTTCTTGCGCCATCATAATCTTTGGCTAAACGTTGTCCTACTAAAAGCATCAATAAAGTGGTACACGAAAAAACAGCCCCATAATAACCAAACACTCTTCCGCTGTTGACTACTAATTCAATCGCTCCTACAACACACAAAATGGTTGAAATTAATTCCAAAATTAAAACGTGTAATAGCGCTAGAGGCACATGATTTTTTAATTGCGTTTTGGCAAAATGACCTTTTAGCCAGTCTACATTATCTTTCCAATAAAAGAGTTTATCATAACCAGATTGCAAAAAGGTGATGGCTAAAAAAACTAAAATTAAGATGGATGCAACATTATTCATAGTCTTTATTTTTTATGGATTAAACGGGTTAATTTTATGGATAAATCAGTGAGTATAATTTTAGCATTTCCGTTGCGTTCAATGTGATACATCGCATCAGAAAGTTCTTTGAAAATCTCGTGGATATTATTTCCATTAACAAATGGAGCAAAATTAGCCAATTTGAATTTTTCGACTTTAGGTTCTAAATAGACTAAACTTGGACTTTCATAATTGAGCAATAACGCTTGGCGAAACATTTCAACACAAAAAGCAAGAAACTTTTTTTGTGTTTCTCTTCCAAGTCCGGCGATTTGCTCACTCCACTGAATTAAATCTTGAATTGCAGCAGCATTTCCTTTGGCTTTAAAAGCGGCCCGAACCCAAGTCACAAACCATTCATCAAACGGAAAATCATCGTCTTCATTTTTGGATAAATGCAATGCTTTATTGTAATTGCCTTGTGCTTGATGGGCAATAGTGGTGGCTAATTTTGGTTCAATTTGTTTTTTGGTTACCAAAGCCTCAGCAATACAACTTTCTGGCAATCCGCCAAAATGCAGCACTTGACAACGCGAACGTATCGTCTGAATAATATCTTCTTCTTGTTCTGAAATAAGAATGAAAATGGTTTTTTCAGGCGGTTCTTCGAGTAATTTCAGCAATTTATTAGACGCTGCACTATTCATTTTGTCGGCCATCCAAACAATCATAATTTTATAACCGCCTTCGTAGGATTTTAATGCTAAAGATTTTAGAATTTCTTGGGCATCATCTACGCGAATTTCTCCTTGTTTGTTGTTTACCCCTAAAACAGCATACCAATCAAACAAACTTCCGTACGGATTTTGGGCAACAAATGCTCTCCAATCTCCAATGAAATCAACACTTTTAGGTTTCGTTTTTACCTCTTCCGTAGATACTGTTGGATAGACAAAATGTAAGTCGGGATGCGAAATTTTATCAAACTTAATGTTGCAAGATTCGTTTCCGCCTCCATTTTCTCCATTGGCATTGCCACACAAAATATATTGCGCATACGCAATAGCCATCGGGAGTGTTCCGCTTCCTTCGGGACCTATAAATAGTTGTGCGTGTGGAATCCGGCCTAAATCGGCACTTTTAGTCAGATGACTTTTGATGTGTTCCTGTCCTAAAATTTCTGAAAATTGCATAAAGCAAAGATAACAGAAAATGAGAGAGTCAAAAATTTTAGGTTCTAAACTTTCAGAAATTAAGAATACACATTGTTACTCTAGGGTTGATTTTCTTCAAGGAATAAGAGATTGTTCTTATATGCAAAGTCTTATTCGTGATTAAAGTCTTTTTTTTAAAGCGAATAAAAATAATATGGTAAAATTTCAGACTTTAACTCAGAATAAATCGCTATTTTTAACTCACCTAAAATTTACATAGCCTAAATCTGAATTTGCCCCTATGAACTTTCTCGAACAAATCGAACGACTAAACAAAGTCAATAAATTAATTCAATCTGCAAAAACAGGAACTCCTTCTGAATTTTCTCAGAAGATTAATTGTAGCAGAAGTCAATTATATATCATAATTGATTACCTCAAAAGTCATAACGCACCGATAAAATACTGCAAAAAAAGAGAGAGTTTTTATTATACTAACACTTTCCAATTCTCAGTTTTTGTTCAACTTGAAATTCTAGACGAACAAGATTACAAAAAAATTTCTGGAGGTTTTGCCTTCCGTCCATTTTGTTAGACGGAACAAATGTAAATTTGACTTATTCAAATGACGTTCTCGAGAAACCTATTTTGTTTTAACCAAATTATTAACGTTTTAAAAATTTTAATTATGAACTTAGAAAATTTGAATTTAGTAGAGCTTAACGCTCAAGAAGAAGAGCAAACCGAGGGAGGTTGCATTTGGCTTGAAACTTTGTGGCATTTTGGGTTCCATTATAGCCTCGATGAGCTTATCAGCGGAGGTGGAAAACCGCAATATGCATAGAAAATTAATTATATTAAAGAAGACAACGTTAAACTAAAATTAACGTTGTTTCTTTTTACAGTCCTTTTGATTTATGTGAAACCCTAAATTTTTTTGTACTAGTTATTTAAAATAAAAATCTTATTTTTAAACAACTACTTACAAATATTAAAAATTCAGCTTTTATCTGTTTATTGATTTTATAGAAAAATGAAAGAACTAGAAAAAATTATTACCAAATCAACCGTTTCAATAGAAAGTATTAAAAAAAAACTTAATCTTGTTTCTTATTTAAGAATTATCTTTTTCATATTAACCGTTACTGAGGTTTTTAGAGGTTTTTCTAAATCAATATATTATGATTTTTTTTTCGGTTTTATTTTTTTTGTAACACTAATTTTTTTAGTTTCAAAATCGAATGATTTATCAAAAAAAATAGATTTTCTATATAATATAAATGAAACTTGTAGAGAAATCAAAAATCAAGGATTAAAAAACGATACCCGTTTATCATACAATCCCAACCCTAATCATCCATTTTCTGGCGATTTAGATATTTTTGGTGAAAATTCTTTGTCTGCAAGGATAAATAGATGTAATACCTCATTTGGAATTAAATCTTTAAATCACAAATTACAAAATCTTATTTTAACAGCTAATGATATAAATAATAGGCAAAATGCTATTAAAGAATTATCAACAAAAATAGAGTGGTGTGTAAATTTTTTAGCATCTACAAGACCAATTAATCAAAATAGTACGATTAAAAAAGAAAATAATTTGTTTTTAATTTTAAAACAGGATAAATTAAAAACACCATTAGTAAAAATATTGTTGATTATTGTCCCAATATTTAACATTATGATTTGCATATTAACTCTTCTGTTTAATCTGAACCCATTAACATTAGCATTTCCTATTCTAATCTCTGGAATAATAACTAAAATTTATTCCAGTACTATTAAAGAAATTTATACTTCAGTAAATATTAAATCAAACGAATTAAAAAAATACATACCTATTCTTTATACTGTAGAACAAGAATTATTTGTGTCTTCAGAATTAGAATCTATTCAAAGGAAATTAATTTTATCGGGGGAAATAAAATCATCAGAATTAATCAAAAATTTATCAGAATTAATAGACTTATTTGATAATAGAAATATTTTAATTTTTGGAACACTAATAAATATTCTTTTCTTATGGGATTTACAATGTGCCTATAAAGTAGAAAAAAAATTAACAAAACACACACCTGATATTTTAAAATGGTTAGAAGTTATAGGTGAGTTTGAGTCTTTAATATGTTTTAGCCTTTTTGCTTATCAAAATAAAGATTTTAATTATCCTTTATGTTCGGATGAATCCAATATGATTAATATGATCAATTTTTCTCATCCTTTTATACCTAAAGAACGAAGAATATATAATGATTTTTTCACAAACAATACAAATATTATTACCATTATTACAGGTGCTAATATGACAGGGAAAAGCACCTTTTTACGAAGCATTGGAATAAACATGGTTTTGGCTATGAATGGTTGTCCAGTTTGTGCCAAATCATTAATTTTTCACCCTGTTTCCTTGTTTACAAGTATGAGGACTAATGATTCGTTGGTAGACGGGAGTTCATATTTTAATTCAGAAATTAAAAGGTTGAGGTTATTAATTGAGAAATTAGAAAACAACGAGCCTCAATTTATTTTACTCGATGAAATTCTAAAAGGAACGAATTCTGTTGATAAACTTAATGGTTCTAAAATGTTTTTAGAAAAAATAATAAAGATGAAAAACTTGACGAATTGTGTTATAGCAACTCATGATCTTGAGCTAACAAAAATAGAATATAAATATCCGGCCAATATTTTAAATTATTGTTTTGAATTACACAATAATAATGGTGTTTTAGAACCTGATTATAAATTACAAAAGGGAGTTACTAAAAGTATGAATGCGATTGAACTTATGAGAAGAAATAAAATTATAGATTAGGTTTTTTTTTTGAATATATTTTATTTCCATAAAATTTAAATATCTGAATTATAACTTTCTGTCAAGATTCCATCCATACCCTCGAAAATCTTACCCATAAAATAAAACCAATAGTATTTCTATGTTACTTGGTTTTAAAAAGAATAATAAAACAGATTAATTAATTTACAACGATTTCGTTAAGAAAATCTGATTTTTTATTCGTTTTCAGAATTTGTCACTGCGTTAAAAGTTCTATCTTTGTTTATCATTCAGAAAAACTAAAAAACAGATACAATGAAAACGGTAAACGATTTTAATTTCAAAAATAAAAAAGCCATCATCCGCGTTGATTTTAACGTGCCTTTGGATGAAAATTTTAATGTCACAGACGTGACTCGTATTGAAGCGGCTAAACCAACAATTGATAAAATTTTGGCTGATGGCGGGAGTGTAATTTTGATGTCACACTTAGGACGTCCAAAAGGAGCTGAAGAAAAATATTCATTGAAACACATCTTAAAAACTGCTTCTGAGATTTTGGGTGTTTCGGTTCAATTTGCTGCAAATTGTGTAGGCACTGAGGCTAAAATAGCTGCCGATAAATTACAAGCAGGCGAAGTATTGTTATTAGAAAATTTACGTTTTCATGCCGAAGAAGAAGCGGGAGATGTGGCTTTCGCCAAAGAATTAGCTTCATTAGGAGATATTTATGTAAACGATGCTTTTGGAACAGCGCACAGAGCTCACGCTTCGACTACAATTATTGCGCAATTTTTTCCAAACGACAAATGTTTTGGAACATTATTAGCTAAAGAAATCCAAAGTTTGGATAAAGTGTTAAAAAGCAGTGTTAAACCAGTAACGGCTGTTCTTGGAGGTTCAAAAGTATCTTCAAAAATCACGGTTATCGAAAATATTTTAGACAAAGTTGACCACATGATTATTGGTGGTGGAATGACATTTACTTTCGTGAAAGCCTTAGGTGGAAAAATCGGAAATTCGATTTGCGAAGATGACAAACAAGATTTAGCTTTAGAGATTTTGCGTTTAGCGAAAGAAAAAGGAGTTCAAATTCACATTCCAGTAGACGTAGTTGCTGGAGATGATTTTTCTAATAATGCCAACACACAAGTGGTAGATGTAAGAGCTATTCCTGACGGATGGGAAGGAATGGATGCAGGACCAAAATCGTTGGAAAACTTCAAAAAAGTAATCTTGGAATCTAAAACAATTCTTTGGAATGGACCTTTGGGAGTTTTCGAGATGCCAACTTTTGCAAAAGGGACTATTGCTTTAGGTGAGTTCATTGCTGAATCAACAGCTAATGGAGCTTTCTCACTTGTGGGTGGTGGCGATTCTGTTGCTGCTGTAAAACAATTTGGTTTTGAAGACAAAGTAAGCTATGTTTCAACTGGAGGAGGAGCCATGTTAGAAATGTTAGAAGGTAGAATTTTACCTGGAATTGCAGCTATTTTAGAATAAGCACTTTTGGAACATCAATCAAGTCAGAAATCGACTTGATAAAATAGAATAGAAAACCTTAGCAATGAAATTTTTGACTAAGGTTTTCCTTTTTTAAATATAGAAATACTGATTTTTAATTTGCTAGTTCTTGTAGCTTTGAGGTGGGTTTTCGTGTTAAATTGAGTAAAAAAACGGGAAAAAGCCTCTAAAACTGATTTTTTAACAATATTTATGTAATTTTTTAGTTAGAACCTAGTAAGTTTGTAAAAATGATTTTATAATCGTTTGGAATTTAGCCCCTTGAATGCATTAACTATGAATATAAAACAAGTAATACTTTCTTTTTTTCTGTTGGTTTCTTTTTCACTTTTTTCGCAAGAAAAAGTTGAGAAAACAAGCACTCCAAAACCAGAAATTAAACTTACCTATTTAGATTCTATCAAGAAAACATTTGTTAAAGATGATTTAGCAGCTTGTGTAGATAGTTTGTGGTTAAAGGAATTAACCAATTTAGACATTTATAATAACCTTACGGAAGATATTCAAACTATTAATATTGACGAAAAAGTTGATTATGAATTGCCTACAGAGTTGTTAAAAACACGATTACAAGAAATGGATGAGAAGTCACCATTTCATATCGAATACAATCAAGGTTTAGAAAACATAATCAAGTCGTTTTTGAAAAATAGAAAACGTGCTTTTGAACGTTTAATGGCTGTTTCAGAATATTATTTCCCTTTATTTGAAGAAGCATTTGATAAACAAAATGTTCCTCTTGAAATCAAATATTTAGCTGTTGTTGAGTCGGCATTAAACCCAAAAGCGGTTTCTAGAGTGGGCGCAACGGGACTTTGGCAGTTCATGTACCAAACGGGAAAACAATATGGATTGAAAATCGATTCGTATGTAGATGAACGTAGTGATCCCTTAAAAGCGAGTGAGGCTGCTGCTCAATACATGAAAAATATGTATGCTATTTTTGGCGATTGGGATTTGGTTTTAGCATCGTATAATTCAGGACCAGGCAATGTAGCTAAAGCTATTCGTCGTTCAGGAGGGCAACAAAATTATTGGAACATTCGTAAAAATTTACCACAAGAAACGCAAGGATATGTACCCGCATTTTTAGCAACCATGTATATTTATGAATACCATAAAGAACACGGAATTAAACCTGAAAGAGCCCCTATCAAACATTTTGCTACTGATACGGTAATGATTAAAAGGCAGATGTCTTTCAAACAAATTTCAGATTTGATTGATATTCCAGTGGCTCAATTACAAATTTTGAATCCTTCCTACAAATTAAATGTGGTGCCGTCTTACAGAGATCAAAGCCATTATTTGAGATTGCCTCAAGATAAGATGGCGGTTTTCACTTCTAATGAATCGAAGATTTATGCCTATGTGGATAGAGAAGCTAACTTAAGAGAAAAGCCTTTCCAAATCGTCCGTCCAATTGTTTCTCAAGACTCTGTAAATACGTTTCAAAGATTGGCACAAGCCAAAGTACGCTATTATCGTGTTAAGCGTGGAGATAATTTGAGCACAATTGCTAAGAAATATGACGTTGCAGTTGAAGATCTTAAGAAATGGAATAACATTAGAGGAAATGAAGTTGCCTACGGAAAGAATCTAAAAATCAATGGTACGGATGTAGAACAAAAATCGACTGCCGTAGCGAAAGTTGAAGTAGATAAAAAAGCAGTTCAGAAAGACAGCGTGGTAACAACAACCTCGTCTTATGTGGTTCAAAAAGGAGATAACTTAAGTACTATTGCTAAAAAATTCAATATCACGGTAGCTGATATTCAAGAATGGAACAAGTTAACCAACACTAATGTTCAGTTAGGTGCTTCACTTCAAGTGGCCAAAACTCCAACGGTTAAAGAAGAAGTTGCCGTTGCTCCTGAAAGAAAAGATATTCAATATGTTGTTCAAAAAGGAGATAATTTGGGTAACATTGCTAAAAAATTCGGAGCGTCATTAGACGATTTGAAACAATGGAATAATTTAGCATCCAATTCAATTGCTTTAGGGAGTACATTAATTGTTGCCAAAAATGAGATTGCAATTGTAACCAATAAAGCAACAGTAGCTAGTTTTAAAAAGAAAGATGATTATACAACGCCTGCTAAAAAAGAAGCAGAATACTATGTGAAAAAAGGAGATTCCTTGTATAGCATCTCCAAAAAATATCCAGGTGTGACTATTTCTGATTTAAAGAAATGGAACAACATCAAAGAAGAAGAATTGAAACCGGGAATGAAATTAAAAATTAACGGATAATTCAATGAATCAATTTAAATTTGGGTTTTATTTCATAATGTAAGAATCATGAATAAAACCCATTTTTTATGCCTACTCCTTTCAGCTATACTGTTTTCTTGTTTCAAGAAAGAAGCCGACTTACCTCGTAAAACAACGGGTAAAATCAACACAATTTCGGTAATTATTGACGATCAATTGTGGAACGGAGAAATTGGCGATAGCATCCGAAATAAATTTGCATCTCCAGTAATTGGACTACCTGAAGAAGAACCTCTTTTTACTATCAACCAATATCCTGTTAAATTATTGGAAGGTTTTGCTACTGATAGTCGTGCGATTTTGGTAATCAAAAAAGACGATGACAATAAATTTGAAATCAATAAAAATCAATATGCCTCTCCTCAAAATGTATTTCATATTTCGGGCAAAACAGCCACTGAAATATTGCGATTGTTGGAAGAACATACACCAGAAATAATTTACCGTATTGAACAAGGAGAAATTGCAGAAAGTCAGCGAATAAATAGAAAGAAGCTTCTCCCAATCGCATCTATTAAGAAACAATTTCAACTTACTATTCAAGTTCCTTCCGATTTTGAACAGGTAGTACAAAAACACAATTTCGTTTGGTTAAAGAAAAAAATAATTAGCGGGAGCAGTAGTTTGTTACTTTATCAGGTGCCATTGCAAACGATTACAAAAGAGAGTGTTGCGGTTTCTATTCTTAAAATGAGAGATTCCATCGGGAAATACATTAAAGGGACAGAACCCAATACCTATATGATTAGCGAGACAGGGTACACCCCTTATTTTTTCAAATCAAAGTTGGATAATCGATTGACGTATGAAACAAGAGGCACTTGGCAACTCCAAAACGATTATATGTCCGGACCTTTTATCAATTATGCTATTGTAGATACCGCTAATAATAGATTGCTAGTTTTGGAAGGATTTTGTTATTCGCCTTCCAAAGAAAAAAGAGACGTCATGCACGAATTAGAAGCAATTATCCATTCGGTTCATTTACTTAAAAACAATACATTTACCCCACATAAAAATAAAATTCATGGCACTAGAATGGAAGATTAAATCTTTTGAATCACTTTCTGTACACGAGTTGTACGATATTCTTCGTTTGCGAAGCGAAATCTTTGTTGTTGAACAAAACTGTGTCTATCTTGATTTGGACGGCAAAGACCAAAAAGGATTGCATCTTTTTGGAATATTTGAAGGCAAAATTGTAGCTCATGCGCGTCTCTTTAAACCTGGAATTTCGTTTGTCCATGCTTCTATTGGTAGAGTTGTAGTACATTCTAAATACCGAGACAGAAAATGGGGTCACGAATTAATGCAACAGGCTATTGCTGGAGTTTTTAACCATTTTGGCGCAACGGAAATTACCATAGGAGCTCAACTGTATTTGAAAAAATTCTATGAGAGTCATGGGTTTGTTCAAACAAGTGAAATGTATTTAGAAGATGATATTCCGCACATACAAATGGAGAAAAGTCACTAACATTTTGTAATTACTAACTCCACTCTTCGGTCTAGTTCTGGCTCTTTACCAATAGGGAATTGATTGCCATAGCCTTTAAAAGTCATTCGTGCAGGATTTATTTTGCGCATTACGAGATAGCGGTACACGGCTTTGGCACGGTTGTACGATAATTTTCTTTCTTTGGTGTCCTTATCAATGGCATCAGAAAAGTATTTTGGGGTGCAACAAACATGACCCTGAATTTCAAATTCTATGTAAGGATTGTTTTTTAAAAATACGACAATCTTGTCCAATATAGCTCGGGATTTTAAGTCCAAATAACTGCTTCCAACTTCAAATCGAACTTTCTCAAGGTAAATACGATCTCCTTTTTTGTGTGGCAAATGAAAATCAGAAAACAAGCGTGGAATACCCATAAAGTAAGTGCTTTGAGCTGTTTTTTCTATTACGACTTCTACGCGCCGATTTTGAGATCGGGTTTGGTCTAAATCAGGTACCGTGTCTTTGTTGATCAACACTCTTCCTTTACCTTCTAAAACAATCAATTTTTTGGGATTCAATCCAATGTTGAGCAAGATTTTTTCGACGGTACTTACTCTCCTATCTGATAAATTGAAATTGTAAGAAGCTGTACCACGATCATCACAATATCCAAAAACTCGAACAGATTGAATTTGGGTGCTGTCTATTTTTTGCAAAAAATCACAAAGCAGGTTCTTTTGGTTTTCTCGAAGTTGGTCTACATCGAAGTCAAAGTAGATATTTTGCGTGATTTTTTCCTGAGCAAATCCACTTAGAAACAGTAATAAAACCCCTATTTTGAGTACCTTTTTCATCACATTTTTAAGATGTTTTTGTATTCGGTAGGCGAGTTCAATAGTTGAACAGCGCGTTTTATTTCAAGGTTGTTTTTGAGATAAAATTGGTACAAACCTTCTTGGTATTGGTAGCGTTTGATGAGTTCTTCTTGAATCAAATTTTTAATTTCTTTTTGATTTTTATCTAATAAAGCCGTTTCACTTTTTTGAAGCGCAGCCAACAATTGTTGGTATTCAGCACTAATAGTTTCATCTATTTTTTCCTTTTTGGCAGCAGCCAAAGTATTTTTTAAAGCCAATTCAGTTTCAGTGTCAAAAGAGAATTTAGACGATTTTAAAAACTGTTTGAAATCCTGAAAATCAGATTCAGAAACAGTTGGAATAGTAGTGCCGATAGTTGGATTTTTGTAATAATATTGGGTCGCAAAATTGAAAATGGCGTCGTTTTTTTCTAAAGCATCAGCAATAGGACTTGATTTAGTTTCTTCGAGGGCTATATCCGGCTGAATTCCGCCGCCATCATACACAGTTCGTCCTTTCTTGGTTGTAAAAGCTGTGAAATTTTTCTCGTCACGTTTTGTGGCAATTCCGTTTTTGTCTTTGTGGGCATAATCTAGCGCCTGAATACAACGGCCCGAAGGCGTGTAGTAACGGGAAATAGTTACTTTTAATTGCGTTCCGTAAGTCAAATCCACGGGTCTTTGAACCAATCCTTTCCCAAAACTGCGACTACCAATAATAACCGCTCGATCTAAATCTTGTAAAGCACCCGACACAATTTCTGAAGCCGAGGCACTTCTTCCATTAACAATAATCGCAAGAGGAATTTCAGTATCTACAGGCTCTTTGGTTGTTTTATAAGTGTTGTTGTGTTTATCGATTTTCGATTTTGTGGTAACAATAATTTCGTTTTTTGGCACAAACAGATTGCAAATAGTTACCGATTCGTTTAATAATCCGCCAGGATTATCGCGCAAGTCTAAAACGATTCGTTCAGCACCTTCTTTTTTGAGTTGTTCCAAAGCATTTTTGGTTTCCAAACCTGCTTTTTTGTTGAAGTGTGCCAATACAATATAACCCGTTTTGTCGTCTATTTTTCCAAAGAACGGCACCGATTTGATTTCGACTTCGTCCAATACGATTTGGGTGGTATTGGTTTTTCCTTGGCGAATGTATTTGATGTCTATTTTGGTGTTTTTTGCCCCTTTTAACAATTGCGACGCATCGTCTTTAAAGTCAGATAAAAGTACATCACCAATTTGGATAATTTCATCCCCAGCTTTTAATCCCGCTTTGTCGGCAGGAAAATTTTTATAGGGTTCCTTGATGATTAATCGGTCTTCTTTCCGAGTGATTAATACACCAATTCCGGTATATTCACCCGTGTTGTTGATTTTAAATTTTACAACGTCTTGCTCGTTGAAAAAAACAGTATATGGGTCCAAACTCGCCAACATTCCTTTAATGGCTTTATCCATTAATTCGCCAGGATTGGTTTCGTCCACATAGTTTTTATTCAATTCTTTGAAAAGGGTGGTGAAAATTTCGATTTGCTTGGCTACCTCAAAAAAATCTTCCTTAAAACTAGCCCCTACATACAAAAAGGCAGCAGCAATAACAGGAATAATATATCTTTTTTTGAATGAGGAAATCATAGTAACGAAAGCTTAGATTGAAAGGTCTAAAATAAGAATAAATTGCCAATAGTGAACGGTATGAAAACCGTTTTATTTTGGTTCGTCTTTTGCAATTGGGTTTACTTGTGCCAAGAACTTTTCAAATAATTGAATCGTTTTGGTGTTGATTTCTTCAAACGACAAGCGGTCTTTGCTCTGGTAAAAAAGCATCAACGCATACGGCTGGTTGAGGTGGTCTTTAAGCAAATGTTGGTTCAAACGGTAGGTTTCGCGCAAAACGCGTTTGAAATAATTACGATCCACCGCTTTCTTGAAGTATTTTTTAGAAACCGAAACACCCACTTTAACTTGTTGATTTTCTTCCAATGTAACCGAATGATAGACCAATCGCAAGGGATATTTCGATACTGATTTCCCTTCGGAAAATAACAATCCGATGGTAATCTTGCTTTTTAGTTTTTCGTTTTTTGGATAATTGAAGTTCATTTCAGAGAAAAATACCACTAATTTTAGTTGGCAAAGGTACAATTAAACCCTAAATAGGTGTTATTCTTTAGGATTTAAATAGCCCTAAAAATTAATTTCGTATTTTTGTAGTTCATTATTAACGCATGCAGAAACTAATTTCGTATCCCCTCTCCATCATCTACTATTTGTGTTTTGGACTTTGTTTGGTTGTTTTTCATCCAATTCAATGGGTATGTTTTAATGTTTTTGGGTACCAAGCACATAAAAAAAGTGTCGATTATTTGAATCTGTTTTTAGTGCGTTGTACGAATCTTTTAGGAACAAGTTATCAGTTTGAAAATACAGAAGCTATTCCGAAGAATGTACCTGTAATTTTTGTAGCCAATCATCAGAGTTTGTATGATATTGTGGCTATTATTTGGTACTTGCGCGATTTTCATTGCAAGTTTGTGAGCAAAAAAGAATTGGGTAAAGGTATTCCAAGTGTGTCGTATAATTTGAATCACGGAGGTTCTGTTCTCATCGACAGAAAAGACCCGAAACAAGCCATTCCTGTGATCAAAGGATTGTCTGAATATATTGAAAAAAATACCCGTTCTGCTGTTATTTTTCCGGAAGGAACCCGAAGCAAAACTGGAAAACCGAAACCTTTCGCGCAAAGCGGATTGAAAATATTATGTAAGTACGCCCCTTCTGCTTATGTGGTCCCAATTACCATTAACAATTCATGGAAAATGGTGCAATTTGGTGCTTTCCCAATGGGTTTAGGCAACCGACTTAAATTTACAATTCACCCACCTTTAAAAGTGAGTGATTATTCGTTTGAGGAGTTGATAGAACAAACGGAAAGTGCCGTAGTACAAGGAATACAAATTAAATAATAAATATAATGTCAATTAAAAACATTCGTTTAGAAGTTATGCAGTTTTTGGAAAAAAACGTGGATAGCTTCGTAGAACAGTACTTAATTCCAGTAGAAAACATTTGGCAACCCACTGATTTTTTACCGGATTCACAAAGCGAAAACTTTTTTGAAGAAGTAAAAGAACTTAGAGAAATTGCTAAAGATTTACCGTATGATTTTTGGGTAGCTATGGTGGGAGATACCATTACCGAAGAGGCTTTACCAACGTATGAGTCGTGGTTAATGGAAGTAGAAGGAGTAGATAATTTAGAGCGAAACGGTTGGTCAAGCTGGATTCGTCAATGGACGGGAGAAGAAAACCGTCACGGAGACGTTTTGAATAAATACTTGTATTTGTCTGGTCGAATCAATATGCGTGAGGTAGAAATTACAACACAACACTTGATTAACGACGGTTTCGATATTGGTACAGGAAGAGACCCGTATAAAAACTTTGTGTACACTAGTTTTCAGGAGTTAGCTACTTACGTTTCGCACAATAGAGTATCGCAAATTGCTAAAAAATACGGAGACAATAAATTGTCTAAAATGTGTAAAATGATTGCTGGAGATGAGATGCGTCACCACCATGCGTATAGCGAATTTGTGAACCGAATTTTCCAAGTAGATCCAAGCGAAATGATGTTAGCGTTTCAATACATGATGAAACAAAAAATCGTTATGCCTGCACATTTCTTGAGAGAATCTGGACAACAAATAAGCTCTGCATTCGAAAATTTCTCTGATTCAGCACAACGTATTGGAGTGTATACAGCCAACGATTATGTAGAAATCATGCAAAAATTAATCGACAAATGGCAAATTGATAAAATCGCAGGTTTGACCGACGAAGCAGAGAAAGCCCGCGATTATCTGATGAAATTACCTGCGAGAATGGCTAAAATTTCAGAAAGATTAGTGATTCCACAAGAGTCGTATATCTTTAAATGGGTAGAGCCAGCTACATTGTAAAAAAGTAGTATTTTTAAATAAATTTAAAAGCTGAATTATCACAATTCAGCTTTTTTTATAAAACCATTTTTAAAATGAAAACCACTAATTTGATTGAAAGAACGATATTTTTTGTAAAAGAAACGTTAGCCCAAGCCGAAGGTGGTCACGATTGGTTTCATATTGAGCGAGTGTATAAAAATGCATTGTTGATTGCAGCATCTGAAAAATGTGATTTGGAAATAGTACAATTAGGCGCCTTGCTTCACGATATAGCAGACAGTAAATTTTACGGAGGAGATGAAACCATTGGCCCTAAAACAGCGCGTGTTTTTTTAGAGTCTGAAAATGTTGCCCCAACAACCATTGACCATGTGATTGCGATTATTGAAAATATTTCGTTCAAAGGGGGAAAGGTAGAGAGAAAATTTTCTTCTGTTGAGTTAGATATTGTTCAAGATGCCGATCGTTTGGATGCTATTGGCGCTATTGGCATTGCCAGAACATTCAATTATGGAGGGTTTAAAAACAGAGCCTTGTATCATCCTGACATTGCTCCAAATTTATCCATGACGAAGGAAGAATACAAGAACAATGAGGCGCCCACCATCAATCATTTTTATGAAAAATTATTGTTGTTGAAAGATAAAATGAATACTGAAACAGGCAAACAAATTGCCCAAGACCGCCACCGTTATATGGAAGGTTTTTTGGAACAATTTTATGCTGAATGGGAAGGAAGAAAATAGAATTAGTCTATTGAAAGTTGTTTCTCTTGCATTTCTAAAATCACATCCGAAGCACTTTTGAAAGTAGGCGCTTGTTCTACAATGCTACCGGCTCTTTTTTTGTTCAATTTGAAAGTCAAGTCATTCTCAGTGGTAAACAGTAAAGCCGTCAAAAAGGGGTTGTTCATATAACTAGACAACACAAAGAAAGCTTCGTCTAAAGTGTGAAAACTTTCTACTTCCTCGGTTTTGTACCGCGCAATAAGTGAAATACGCACTTGGTCTTCCACCAAAACGGGACGCATATAAATGTTTTTTAAATCAGTATCGCCAATGGTTTTTGCCAAGGTTAATTTAGCAAAAGTATACTGCGCGATACTTTCTTTTACGTTCTCCCAAAAAAGAGCAAATTCGGTTTGAAAAGACATTTGTTTCGTTTAAAAGTTGACTTATTTTCCGCTGAAATTTGCTTTTCTTTTTTCTAAAAAAGCAGTTGTTCCCTCTTTGAAATCTGCGGTACCAAATAATTTTCCAAAGGCATTAATTTCTGTTTCAAAACCGTTTTTGCTTGAGTCAAAACTCGCGTTGATGGCATTGATGGCTTCAGTAAGAGCAACAGGAGCATTCTTGATTATTTTTTGTGCCAAGCTTTGGCAAAACTCAATGAGTTCTGCTTGAGGCACTACGTGGTTGACTAAACCGTATTCTTTAGCTTCGGCAGCGGTTATCATAGTCGCAGTTAAAATCATTTCCATGGCACGACCTTTTCCTACTAACTGAGGCAAACGTTGGGTACCGCCATAGCCCGGAATCAATCCCAAAGTTACTTCCGGCAAACCCATTTTAGCGTTATCAGACGCCACTCTAAAATGACACGCCATAGCCAATTCTAATCCGCCTCCTAAGGCAAATCCGTTAACAGCAGCAATGACTGGTTTTTTTAAATTTTCGATACAATCAAACACTTTTTGATGCCCGTCGGCAGCGAGTTGTGTTCCTTCTTGAGCAGAAAAATTGGCAAACTCAGCAATATCGGCGCCAGCCACAAAAGCTTTTTCACCGCTTCCAGTCACAATAATCACTTGGACAGCTTCGTTGTTTTCTAAATCAGTAAAAGCGGCGTGCAATTCGGCAAGAGTATCCTTGTTTAGTGCATTCAATTTTGCAGGGCGATTCAACGTCACCAACGCCATTTTATTTTCTATGGTAATCAAAAGATTTTCGTAGCTCATATAGGTTATTTTAAGAATTTAAAATAGGCAAACTCACCGTAAAAGTGGTGCCGTGACCGTATTGTGTTTCAAATGTAATGCTTCCTTTGTAATTTTCGATAATATTTTTGATGATACTTAAACCTAATCCCATTCCGCTATTTTTAGTGGTAAATTTAGGTTCAAAAATTCGGGTTTTATCTTCTTCTTTGATGCCAATTCCGTTGTCTTTCACAGTGATTAAAACGGTTTTTTGTTTTTTCTCAACGCGTACGATAATTGACTTCGTTTCTTGTTGGTCTGGAATGGCTTGAATAGCATTTTTAACCAAATTGGTAATGATGCGAATGAGTTGTGTTCGATCTATTTCAGCAATAATTTCCTCTGATTCTTTTTCGAAAACCAAATAGTCTTCGTTGAAAATATCCAAGGCCAATTCTACCGCTTCTACTACATCCAGCGTTTCGTTTTGTTGGGCTGGCATCGAAGCAAAGTTGGAAAAGGCCGAAGCCACGGCACTCATCGTGTCAATTTGCTGAATTAAGGTTTCGGAATAATCCTTCATCTTTTGTTTGATTTCGGGATCATTGGGTTCAAATTTGCGTTGGAAACTTTGCACGGTTAATCGCATTGGCGTTAGCGGATTTTTAATCTCGTGGGCGACTTGTTTTGCCATTTCGCGCCAAGCTTCTTCACGTTCACTTTGAGCAAGTTTTACGGCGCTGACTTCTAATTCGTCCACCATCGCATTGTAGGACTTAATCAATAAATTAATCTCTTTGCTTGTGGCTTCCACGCCAATTTTTTCGTTTTTCTGATTCAAGCTGGTTTCACTCAACTTATCAGAGATTGTTTTTAACGACTTGGTAATGTAAGTCGAAAGAAAATAAGCCAGCGCAAAGGCGACTAACAACATAAACGAATACACCTGACCGAGGCGAATTAGGAATCCGTTCAGCTCTTTTTCATAAAAACCATCGTCTTCAACATAGGGTAGATTTAAGATGCCCAACGGTTTGAATTTATCGTCTTTGATTTGGCTATACGAAGACCGATTTTTTACTCCATCAATCGTTTTTATATCGACGAAACGTTTTTCGATGGAGGAGCGCACTAATTTCAAAATGTATTTTGGAATGGGTGGTGCTACTTTGTCTACGGAAAAAGATTCTTTGGAGGATTTTAATAGTTTCCCGTCGAGGCTGTAAATATTAATTTCGATAGCATGAATTTGTGCCAATTCGTGAATTTTATCTTTGAAAATCAAAGGCAAATTGCGCGTTGTCAACGGATAAGTTGTGGTCGAAAGCACATAATTGATATGTTCTTTGACTTCGTTTTCTTTCCGTTCTAAACGCTCTTGGTGGTATTCTCTCGCTTCGTTTTTAAACTGAATAATCGAAATGGAAGCCAAAATAATAGAAGCCATAATAATCAATACAATCATCGATAGGAAAATCCTAGTTCGAAGAGAAAGCATTGTTATTTTAAAGTTTTTATTCATATTTTGGCAATAAGCAATAGGCAACAGGCAATAGTAACTTTTGCCTATTGGCTAGTGCCTTTTTACTTTTTTTCTCTAATTCGTTTATAAAATTTGAATCCGAGCATTATAATAATGGAAAATAAGAAAATCCCAATTACGCCAAAAATCCAATTGACCGCATTTTTTAAAATGACCAAAAACACCACTGCAAACAAAATTAGGGTAGCGCCTTCGTTCCAAATTCGCATAAAATTTCCGGTGTGTTTTACTTCATTATTTTGCAATTGTTTGAAAATTTGGTGGCATTTCAAATGGTACAAATACAACAAAAACACAAATCCTAATTTGATCTGCATCCACGGCATTTGGAGCCAAGCATTGCCCATTTCGGTAAACAACAACATCCAAAAAGCAAAAAAACTAGCCAAAATTGCTGACGGCCAAGTGATAATATACCACAAACGGTAGCTCATGATTTTGAACTGCTCCTGCAAAATTTCTTTTTCGGGAGAGGGTTTTTCCGAAGCTTCAATTTGGTACACAAAGAGGCGCACGATATAGAATAATCCTGCAAACCAAGTGATGACAAAAATTAGGTGCAACGATTTTAGGTAGTTGTAGTATTCCATTAGTTATGGTTTTTGGCGAAAGCCTAGTTGTTAATCCATTTTGCAATTACTTCGCACCATTGGTCATCATCATTCAAACACGGAATGGTATGGAAATTTTCTCCTCCATTTTCTTTAAAGCTATGAGCGGCTTCCATGCCAATTTCTTCCAAAGTTTCTAAACAATCGGAAACAAAAGCAGGGGTAACCACCGCCAAGTTTTTGATACCTTTTTGTGCCAAACCATCGATAGTCGCATCAGTATAAGGCTGTAGCCAAGGGTCTCTTCCTAAACGCGATTGAAAGGAAGTACTGTATTTCCCTTCTTCCAAACCTAATGTTTTAGCCACGTTTTTGGTAGTTTCATAACATTGGTGGCGGTAACAAAATTCATGCGCTGCCGAAGGCGTGTTGCAACACGAACCGTCTCCCGAAGAGTCGGGATTGCAATGTGATTTTGTCACATCCGATTTTTTGATGTGGCGCTCTGGAACCCCGTGATACGAGAACAATAAATACTCATAATTGCCTTTGCTGAGGTCGCGTTGTATGGAATTGGACAAGCTTTTTACGTAATCTTCGTCATTATAAAATGCTGGGATAGAACGGAATTTCATGTTTGGAAATTGGGCTTTGCGAATTTCTTCTGCCAATACCAAAATCGTTTCTGTAGTAGCCATCGCAAATTGCGGGTACAGCGGAATGAGTAGTACTTCGTCAACGCCTTTTTCGTGTAATTCTTTCAGGCCACTTTCGATAGACGGATTCCCGTAACGCATGGCTAATGCAATAGGTGTTGGGGTTAGTTTTTGCACTTTTGCCAACAATCTTTTGGACAAAACCACTAAAGGCGAACCTTCGTCCCACCAGATTTTTTTATAGGCTTTCGCTGATTTTTTAGGGCGGGTGTTCAAGATAATTCCTTTGACTAACAACGTTCGTAACAAGTACGGAATATCGATAACGCGTTCGTCCATAAGGAACTCGCCTAAATATTTTTTTACATCTTTAGGTTCTGGACTGTCTGGCGAACCCAAGTTGACTAATAATACACCTTTCATGGTTTGAGGTTTTATACGTTTGTGTTAATTGACATCAAATATTTCTTTGGGGTAGTGGCAAATTTCTTTTTGAAAGCCGCAATAAAATGACTTCCGGTACTGTAGCCAATCTTTAACCCTACTTCATTCACATTATACGAGCCGCTGTCGAGTAATTTTCGAGCATAGTCCATTTTGTAATCAAAAAGGAAGCCATACACGGTATCGCCATAAATTTGCTTGAATCCCATTTTTAATTTTTTCAAATTGAGACCTACTTGGTCGGCTAATTCTTGCAATCCGGGAGGTTCAGCCATATTAGCAATGATAATTTCCTTGGCCTTTTTGATTTTGAACACATTGTCTTCGTCAATTAAAAACGGACATTGTTCGGCATTCGGGTCTTCGGTTTTGTTGAAATACAAACTCAACAATTCGTAGCCTTTGCCTTTGTAATATAAATTTTTAATAGAAGGATGCAGGCTGTAATGGAACAACTGACTCAAAACAATTGCCATCGACGGACTGATATTGCCTTCGTTATAGTATTTTTTGTCTTTATTATCGGGACTTAAAAAGGTAATATAATTGGCTTCGGTAGAGAATAACGCGTGAAATTTTTTGATGGAAATAATTACAGAAATCACCCAAGAATTTGGTGCCAATTCTAAATTCAATGGCAATTCTTTTTGAGGATTGTACAGCAGTAGTGATTTTTCTTCCTTTAATTCCAATGCATAGTTTCCTTGATTGAAAATAAACTTAGCATTTCCTTTAATTCCAAAATGAAATTGAATCAATCCACTATCCACTTCGCGTTGCGCATGAAAAGGAGTGTCGCTATCATTTTGAAAGCGGATGAGCGTAAAGTCGTCTTCGATGGTTATAACTTCTTGTGAACCCATAGCGATATTTTTTTAACAACTAAAAAGGAGTAAAAACCAAGAGTAGGATTTAAAATCAAATTTAAACCTAGTTGATTTTAGTACAAAAATAGATTTTTTTACTATAAAAGAGCTATTTCATTTCAAAAAATCATTCAGCGACACAATTAGCCCTTGTAGCGTTATTTTTATCAAACCCTTAATGATATTTTTGTTCCACTTTTTAGAAAAGTATACTTTATGGAGAACCATCATACATCAAAACCTCATTCTTTTTATGCCGTTGGCTTAAGCTATAAAAAAGCAGATGCCGAAATAAGAGGAAAATTTAGTTTGGATGCGGTTGCAAAAATGCGCCTGTTGGAGCAAGCAAAAACGGAAGGAATTGAAAGTTTGATTGTAACTTCCACTTGCAACAGAACTGAAATTTACGGTTTTGCCGAACACCCTTTCCAATTGATTAAATTGATTTGTGAAAACAGTCAGGGGTCAGTTGAGTCCTTTCAAAAATATGGTTTTGTTTACAAAAATAAAGAAGCGGTAGGTCACCTTTTCAGAGTGGGAACCGGTTTAGACAGTCAAATTTTGGGCGACTTTGAGATTATTTCCCAAATTAAAACGAGCTTTTTTCAAGCCAAATCCGTGGATTTAGTGAATGCTTTCCAAGAGCGTTTAGTGAATGCGGTAATCCAAGCCAGTAAGAAAATCAAAACAGATACTGAGATTTCTTCGGGAGCCACTTCGGTTTCGTTTGCTTCGGTGCAGTACATTTTAAATAATGTGGATGATATTGGTGATAAAAATATTTTGCTTTTTGGCACCGGGAAAATAGGAAGAAATACTTGCGAAAATTTAGTAAAACATTCGAAACACGAACAAATTACGTTAATCAACCGTACCAAGGATAAGGCCGAGAAATTGGCACAAAAATTAGATGTGGTAGTAAAAGATTACGCTGATTTGCAATTGGAAATTCAGAAAGCCGATGTTTTGGTAGTGGCTACGGGTGCTCAAAACCCTACTGTTGACAAAACGATTTTGAATTTGAAAAAGCCGTTGTTGATTTTGGATTTATCCATCCCAAAAAACGTGAATGAAAATGTAGAAGACATTGAGGGGGTTACTTTGATTCACATGGATTATTTGTCGCAAATCACAGACGAAACTTTAGAAAACAGAAAGAAACATATTCCGGCAGCTGAAGCCATTATTGAAGAAATCAAAGATGAGTTCTTGACTTGGTCTAAAGGAAGAAAATTTGCCCCAACCATTCACGCTTTAAAAGAAAAATTACATTCGATAAAAGACGGAGAGCTGAGTTTTCAACGTAAAAAACTAGCCGATTTTAACGAAGAACAAGCCGAAATAATCAGTAATAGAATCATTCAAAAAATCACCAATCATTTTGCAAATCATCTCAAAGACGAAGAAACTATGGTAGACGAAAGTATTGAGTGGATTGAGAAAGTGTTTAATATTGGCACAAGCACAAAATAAAGTTGATACGCTAACCACATAGAAACATAGATTTTGAAAGTGTGGAAAGAAGGGATAGAAAAATATTTTTTTCGCAGAGAAATACTATGAGAATAGTGAACGTCTATTTCGTTCTTTTTAAAAATAGAAAAGCTCTATGTGCCTATGTGGTAAAAAACTTTAAGTGGAAATAGAAAAAATGGTAGAAAAAACGATACGTATAGGAACCCGCGATAGCGAATTGGCACTTTGGCAAGCGCATACCGTTCAGAAAAAACTGAATGATTTAGGCTATACTACTGAAATTGTAGCGGTAAAATCGCAGGGAGATATTATTCTAGATAAACCTTTATACGAGTTAGGAATCACGGGCATTTTTACCAAAACATTGGATATTGCTATGATCAATGGTCAGGTAGATATTGCGGTGCATTCCATGAAAGATGTGCCAACGGCTTTGCCACAAGGCATTGTTCAAGCAGCCGTTTTAGAACGCGCCAACACGTTGGATATTTTGGTACACAAAGGCAACCTGGATTTTCTTACTACAACAGGAACTATTGCCACCGGAAGTTTACGCCGTCAAGCGCAATGGTGGCACAAATACCCCAATCATCAAGTAGTGGATTTACGCGGCAATGTAAATACCCGCATGCAAAAATTAGCCGAAAGCGATTGGAACGGAGCTGTTTTTGCAGCAGCAGGTTTGGAACGAATCAATTTAAAACCTGAAAATTATATCAACCTCGATTGGATGATTCCCGCTCCCGCACAAGGCGCTATGCTCGTGGTTGCCATGGCGAATGATGAATTTACCAAAGACGCTGTGAGTCAGTTGAACGATATTGAAACGGAGATTTGTACTTATATTGAACGACAATTTCTGAAAACTTTAGAGGGTGGTTGTACCGCACCAATTGGCGCTTTGGCTCAATACGACGAAGAAAAAGATACGATTGAATTTAAAGGCGTATTGTTCTCGGTTGACGGAAAACAAAAAATAGCAATCGAAAAATCAGTGGATATATCAGAGTGGAAAAAATTAGGTTTCCATTCAGCACAAGAAATTTTGAATAGTGGCGGTGCCGAATTGATGATTGAAATTAAAAAACAATTGAAAAAATAAATTTTAACCATTAAGAGATTAAGAAAATTAAGGACTAACTTATTAATTAAATTAAGAGCAAAACTTAATGAATCTTAATGCCTTAATGGTTTAATAAAAAACAAAAGAATGGCAAATCCAGCCCGTATTTTATCGACAAAAGTGCTTTTGAGTCATCAAAAACAAGTCTTGACGGATATTGGTTTGGAAGTTTTGGAATCCAATTTCATTCAAGTAGAATTCAAAAAATTTGAGTTAACAGGGATAAAAGACAATTTAATTTTTACGAGTCAAAATGCGGTGCGAAGTTTTTTAAATCACCCCCAATTGGAGGAATTAAAACCAACACTTCAGCAGAAAAAAGTCTTTTGCGTAGGCGTAAAAAGTAAAACTATTTTGTCCGATGCGGGTTTTGAAGTAGTAGCCTACACAGATTATGCATCGGATTTAGCAGAGATTATTAGTTTGATTTATGCTAACGGGAGCTATACTTTTTTTAGCGGCAATTTGAGAAAAGAAACACTGCCTTTGGCACTGCAAGAAGCCGGAATTGAGTTCAACGAAATTGAAGTATACGAAACGAAATTGAACCCTCACAAGATAACGACTACGGTAGATGCGATTTTGTTTTTTAGTCCATCAGGAGTTGCAAGTTATTTGAAAGAGAATACAATTAAAAAAGAATTGTGCTTTTGCATTGGCGAAACTACCGCCGAAGCATTGGAAGAGAAACACATAAAAAACATCGTAATTGCTGAATACCCTTCGGTTGAAAATGTAATTACAGAAGTTAGAGAATATTATTATAATTAAACTTTGCGCCTTTGTGGCAAAAACAAATAAAAAATGATTAAAAACGACCTTTTTTTAAGAGCTTTAAACAATGAAAAAGTAGAACGTCCACCCGTTTGGATGATGCGTCAAGCAGGAAGATACTTGCCAGAATTTAGAGCGTTACGAGATAAATATGATTTTTTCACGCGTTGCGAAACGCCAGAATTAGCTGCCGAAATTACGGTTCAACCGATTCGAATTGTACAACCCGATGCAGCCATTTTATTTTCGGATATTTTGGTCGTGCCAAGAGCTATGGGTATTCACGTAGAATTGAAAGACAATTTAGGTCCGATAATTCCGAACCCAATTCGCACCATGGAACAGGTAAACCAAGTGTTTGTGCCTAATATTCAAGAAACTTTGGGTTATGTAATGGATGCGGTAAAATTGACCAAAGAAATGTTGAACAATGAGGTGCCATTGATTGGTTTTGCTGGTTCGCCTTGGACAATTTTTTGTTATGCTGTAGAAGGAAAAGGCTCTAAAAGTTTTGATATTGCAAAAGGGTTTTGTTTTTCCAATCCAGTAGCGGCCCACACTTTGTTGCAAAAAATTACCGATACCACAATTTTATATTTGAAAGAAAAAGTAAAAGCGGGTTGTAATGCCATTCAGATTTTTGATTCTTGGGGAGGCATGTTGTCTCCGGTAGATTATCAAGAATTTTCTTGGCAATACATTAATCAAATAGTTGAAGCTTTGGCAGACGAAACGAAGGTTATTGTTTTCGGAAAAGGATGTTGGTTTGCTTTAGGCGAAATGGCAAAATCAAAAGCGTCGGCTTTGGGAGTAGATTGGACCTGTTCGCCAAGAAACGCTCGTTATTTAACAGGAGGCAATATCACCTTACAAGGAAATTTCGACCCGAGTCGTTTATTATCGCCAATTCCAACCATCAAAAAAATGGTGCATGAAATGATTGACGAATTTGGGGCAGCCAATTACATCGTTAATTTAGGTCACGGTATTTTACCCAACATTCCTGTGGATCACGCAAAGGCATTTGTGGAAGCGGTGAAAGAATACGGTCAGTAAATAGCAACTACCTGCAAGGTTTTCAAATTGAAAGATAAATTCTATAAATATTTATTATTTAATATGTATAAAAAATTAGTTTCCAATTATTACAATTTAATTCCTGCAATTATAAGTGTTTTGTGGAATTTGTTTACTATTTTCTTGTTTTTTACAGCTATTCCAACTATGAATAAAACCAATAAATTAGAAGGTTCAGGAATGTTTATTATTGGATTGCTAATGTTTTCTTCAATTGTGTTTTTTTTCGTATTTCTTTGGATAATTATTTCAAATGTCCTCAATAAAATAAAATTTTACACCGATATTCAATATAGTTTGATGATTTTAATAGTTTGGATTATTTGGTTTATATCAATACAATAAGTTAAAATGAAAAACAAATTCTATACTTACATACAAACCCTACAAGATCAAATTTGTAAAGGTTTAGAAGACATAGACGGGAAAGCCAAATTCCGTGAGGATTTATGGGACAGACCTGAAGGCGGTGGCGGAAGAACGCGTGTGATAGAAAACGGACAAGTTTTTGAAAAAGGCGGGGTGAATATTTCAGCCGTTCACGGAAAGTTACCCGATTCAATGCAAAAATTATTCAATGTAGGCGAAGCTGATTTTTTTGCCTGCGGTTTGAGTTTGGTGATTCATCCCAAAAGTCCTATGGTGCCAACGGTGCATGCCAATTGGCGTTATTTTGAAATGTATGATGATAAGGGTAATGTAATCAATTCGTGGTTTGGCGGAGGCCAAGATTTAACCCCGTATTATTTGTTTGAAGAAGATGCGATTCATTTTCATCAAACCTGTAAAACGGCTTGTGACAAACACAACGCTGATTTTTATCCAAAATACAAAAAACAATGTGACGATTATTTTTGGAACGCACATAGAAACGAAGCGCGTGGCATTGGCGGTTTATTCTTCGATTATTTAAAAGCAACCGAAGAGATGAAAATGGAAGATTGGTACAATTTCGTCACCGAAGTAGGCAACTCCTTTCTTGATGCGTATTTGCCAGTAGTAAAGAAAAGAAAAGACGTGCCTTATACACCAGAGCAAAGAACTTGGCAAGAAATTCGCCGGGGACGTTATGTCGAATTTAATTTGGTTCACGACAAAGGCACTTTATTTGGCCTAAAAACCAATGGCCGAATAGAGAGTATTTTGATGAGCTTACCGCCGCACGTACAATGGCATTATGACCATCATCCTGTGGCAGGAAGTGAAGAAGAAAAATTAATACAAGTATTAGAAAAACCAGTAAATTGGATATGAAATAATTAAACCATTAAGATATTAAGGAGACATTAAGACTTAATGAAACTTAATATCTTAATGGTTCAAAAGCTAAAAGATATGTTCCCATTACACAGAGGTAGAAGATTACGCGTTAACGAAAGTATTCGTTCATTAGTTCGTGAAACCACATTAAGTCCGGCCGATTTTATGTTTCCGATGTTTATTGCAGAAGGAGAAAATATCGAAGTCGAAATTCCATCGATGCCCGGAATTTTTCGTCGTTCGATAGATTTGACGGTTAAAGAAGTCCAAGAATTATTCGATTTAGGGATTCGTGCCGTGAATATTTATGTGAAAGTAAGTGAAAACTTGAAAGACAATACAGGCAAAGAAGCGTGGAACCCCAACGGATTGATGCAACAAGCCATTCGTGCCATTAAAGCGGCTTGTCCAGAAATGATTGTGATGCCCGATGTGGCATTGGACCCGTATTCCATTTATGGTCACGACGGAATTATTGAAAATGGTGATGTTGCAAACGATGCAACGAATGATGCTTTGGTAAAAATGGCGGTTTCGCACGCACAAGCTGGTGCCGATTTTGTAGCACCAAGCGACATGATGGACGGACGTGTAGTGCGTTTGCGCCAAGGCTTGGACGCAGCGGGCTTTGAAAATGTAGGGATTATGAGTTATTCGGCCAAGTATGCGTCGGCATTTTATGGACCGTTCCGCGATGCTTTAGATAGTGCGCCAAAAGAGGCAGATGTAGTAGTACCAAAAGACAAAAAAACCTACCAAATGGATTATGCCAATCGCATCGAAGCGGTTAAAGAAGCCTTATGGGACGTTGAAGAAGGCGCTGATATGGTGATGGTAAAACCTGGAATTGCTTATTTGGACATCGTTCGCGAAGTAAAAAATGCGGTAGATGTTCCGGTAACAGTTTTCCATGTGTCGGGCGAATATGCGATGATTAAGGCTGCAGCCGAAAGAGGTTGGCTGGATCACGATAAAATTATGATGGAACAATTAATGTGCATCAAACGCGCGGGCGCTAGTTTAATTTCGACTTATTTTGCAAAAGAAGCAGCAATCCTATTAAAAAAATAAGAAGCTTATCCTGCTATTCGCTTTATCTTTTCTGCCGAACCCCGGCAGCAAAGGATGCCGCTGCTATCAGGGCTAATTTATAAACCATTCGACTACTCGAGTGGTTTTTTATTTTGAACCAAAATCGATTATCTTTATCCAATGGAAACAGTTAGTATCAAAACACCTTTAGGAATTGCCACCATTAAAGGGGATGAAAACGGCATTGCAGTAATCGCTATTGCTGATGAAGGAGAAATTTCTAAAGTAATTCCGCCCGTTTTACAAAATGCGGTAACGCAACTCCAAGAGTATTTTGGAGGAAAACGAACGCATTTTGATTTCCAATTGAATCCTGTGGGAACCGAATTTCAGCAAAAAGTATGGAAGGGTTTGTGCGAAATTCCTTTTGGCAAAACGATGAGTTATTTGGAATTAGCCAAACAACTCGGCGATGTGAAAGCGATTCGTGCCGTAGCTTCGGCCAATGGTAAAAATCCACTGTGGATTGTGGTGCCTTGCCACCGAGTAATTGGGACAGATGGTTCACTCACAGGGTATGCCGGAGGGCTGTGGCGCAAAAAGTGGTTACTCGAACACGAAAACCCAAGTGCACAACAAAGTCTTTTTTAGTGAGACTTCTTAGATTTCTAGATTTTTAGAAATTTAGATAGATTTTGATCTTAAAATACCAGCAGTTTAGTATATTTATTTTCTAATAATCCGTCGTTGGGTGTAATTATTAAAAACGTCAGTTCGAGTGTTTTTTGTGTAATGAAATGGAACAAAAAATGTATCGAGAACCGTTTTTAATGAAATTTTACTTGTTCTCGATACGATTTTCTTTCGAAAATCACTCGAACTGACGTAAAATCATCATCAAAAACTAATTACATCCAACGGGTTCTAATAATCTAGTTATCCATAAATCTAACCAATCTAACAATCTAACCCAGATATCCCAATGATCGAAAAAATCAACCTCAATCACATTCTTTTTTTAGATATTGAAACCGTTCCCGAAGAAGAACATTTCCATTCGCTTGACGATGAAATGAAAGCGCTTTGGGAGAATAAAACCCAATACCAACGCAAAGACGATTTTAGCCCCGACGAGTTTTATGACCGCGCAGGCATTTGGGCTGAATTCGGAAAAATTGTGTGTGTTTCGGTAGGGTATTTTGTTGTCAAAGGGGACGTTCGTAATTTTAGAGTGACTTCTTTTTTTGGAGATGAAAAGAAAATTTTGCATGATTTTAATAATCTATTGAACAATCATTTCAATCAAGCCCAACATATTTTATGCGGTCACAATGCCAAGGAATTTGACATTCCGTTTCTAGCACGTCGCATGATTATCAACCAAATTCCGATTCCGAATAAACTGAATTTATTTGGTAAAAAACCTTGGGAAATTCCGCATTTGGATACCTTGGAATTATGGAAATTTGGCGATTACAAGCATTTCACTTCGTTAAAATTGATGTGTAAAGTATTGGGAATTCCCTCCTCAAAAGGGGATATTGACGGCAGTCAGGTGGGACATGTTTTCTATGTAGAAAAAGACATTGACCGAATTGTAACTTATTGTGAAAAAGATACGATTGCCGTAGCACAGATTTTCCTTCGCTTGCGACGCGAAGATTTATTGATTGAAGACGAGATTATTCATGTGTAATTGGAACACCAATTCCACAGATTGCACCAATTGAATTGGGAATAATTTGTGTAATCCGTGTTATATTTTTTAAATCCATTGGGTTTAAATCTATATTTTTACAAAAAATATAAATTATGGTATTAAGTAGATTTTGGTTGGTTATTTTTATTTCTTCCATCGTATTTGTTGTTTTTAGTTTGTTTTCGGGTGATAATTATACGATTGATCATTTGTTAAATGGGAAGAAAGACGACCCTATTTTAGTTACTGAAAAGTATTTGGACCAAGTTCCTGCTTTTGTCAAAGACAGTATTACGAAAGCGCCTGACCAAACAATGGTAATCAATGCAGATACTACTTATGTTTACTTGAACAAAACCGTTAAAATCTATAGTGGAGTCCAAAAATCAGATGGTTTATTGGCAACTTGTAAAAGCACTTTGGTCGATTTGATCTTGCCACTTATTGCTTATTTAGCGTTCTTTTGTGGTTTGATGGAGTTATTAATTATATCGGGTGCATCGGGTAAATTAGCTCAAATTTTGAGTCCAGTATTTGTAAAAGTTTTCCCTTCTGTTCCAGAAAATCACCCTTCTATTTCGTACATGACCTTAAACTTTGCTGCTAATTTCCTTGGATTGGATTCGGCAGCAACTCCATTTGGTTTAAAAGCAATGGAAAGCTTGCAAGAACTCAATCCTGAAAAAGACAAAGCTAGTGATGCCCAAATCATGTTCATGTGTTTACATGCCTCAGGACTAACCTTAATTGCCACCTCTATTATTGGGTACCGTGCAGCGGCTAATGCAAGCAATCCTGCAGACGTGATGTTGCCGTGTATTATTACTTCATTTATCGGAACAATTGCCGCCTTTTTAATTGTAGGAATTAAACAAAAAATCAATTTTAAAAGCGCTTCATTAGTGGTGTCATTAATGGTATTAATTGCAGCGATTATCGGCTTATTGTTTTATGTGAACCAATTGGATTTAATTGGTAAAAACTATTTCACAAGCAACCTTTCTGCCTTAATATTGATTGCAATTATTGCTTTCACCTTGGTATTTTCTTTTATTAAAGAGAAAAAATTCACCGAGGCCAAAACAACCGTCTTCGAATCTTTTGTGGTAGGAGCTAATAACGGAATTAAAACTGGAGTTGTTATTTTCCCTTATGTTTTGGCCATGTTGGTAGCTATTTCGCTATTCAGAAACAGTGGTTTATTTGAAATTATCAGTAACTGGATAGCCTTTATTTTCTCTACTATGGGAGTTAATAAAGAAATTACGGATGCGCTTCCTGTTGCTATGTTGCGCCCATTTAGTTCTGCTGGATCGCGCGGGTTTTTAATTGATTCTATGAATACTTTTGGAGCAGATTCCTTAACTGGTCGATTGAGTAGTATTTTTCAATGTAGCGCCGAAAGTACTTTTTATGTGATTGCAGTCTACTTTGGTTCTGTCAATATTAAGAACACTCGTTATGCACTAAGCACGATGCTTTTGGTAGATTTAATTTGTGTAATCACTGCCATTTTTGTGGCAAGTTGGTTTTTTTAACTAACGGGACTGAAACCTACCTATTAGAGACAGATTGAGCTGTATAATCGTTTTCGGTGGTTCGACTGGACTGAAGTCCAGCCTTACAAAAAGACCCGAGCCGATGGCTCTTATACATATACAAGTTTCGTAGGAACGGTCCATTTTGTTGCAACGGATTTCAATCCGTTGGTGAAAAATCAATACAATTTGAAGTATAGTAATTTAGCAAATTAACAGCAGAGTAAATGCCAAACATTCCGTAACTTTACGTTTCTAAAAATTCAATCATGGACTTTATATATCAAGACCCGTATCCGATTTTGAAAGACGATACACAATACAAAAAAATTAGTGCTGACTTTGTAAAAACAGAGCAATTGGGCAATAGAGAAATTCTAACTGTTGACCCAAAAGGATTGGAATTATTGGCACAAGAAGCCATGAACGATGTGTCGTTTATGTTGCGTACAGCGCATTTGCAAAAACTAAAAAATATTTTGGATGACCCAGAAGCTACAGATAATGACCGCTTTGTGGCTTACAATTTATTGCAAAATGCGGTCGTAGCCGTAGAAGGGCAGTTGCCGTCTTGTCAAGATACAGGAACAGCGATTGTAATGGCTAAAAAAGGCGAAAACGTATACACAGGAGCCGATGATGCCGAATGGTTGTCGAAAGGGATTTTCAATACCTACCAAAATAAGAATTTGCGTTACTCGCAGATTGTTCCGATTTCGATGTTTGAAGAGAAAAATTCAGGGTCGAATTTGCCGGCACAAATTGACATTTATGCCAAAAAAGGCGCTTCGTACGAGTTTTTGTTTTTAGCAAAAGGAGGCGGTTCGGCTAACAAAACCTTTTTGTACCAACAAACCAAATCACTTTTGAATGAGAAGTCAATGGAAACTTTCATTCGTCAAAAAATTAAAGATTTAGGAACTTCGGCTTGTCCGCCGTACCATTTAGCCTTGGTAATTGGTGGAACTTCAGCCGAAGCGAATTTAGCTGCTGTGAAAAAAGCCTCAGCAGGTTATTTTGATAATTTACCCACTTCAGGAAACATGGCTGGTCAGGCGTTTCGTGATTTAGAATGGGAGAAAAAAGTATTGGAATTTTGCCAAGAAAGTCACATTGGAGCGCAATTTGGCGGAAAATATTTTGCTCATGATGTACGTGTGATTCGTTTGCCACGTCACGCTGCTTCTTGTCCAGTTGGCTTAGGAGTGTCGTGTTCGGCAGATAGAAATATCAAAGGAAAAATTACCAAAGACGGTATTTTCTTGGAACAATTGGAAACCAATCCAAAACAATTTTTACCGGCTACGCCTCCGCATTTGGAAGCACCAGTTGAGGTAGATTTGAACCGACCAATGGCGGACATTTTAGCTGAATTATCTAAATACCCAATCAAAACGCGTTTGAAATTAAACGGAACGTTGATTGTAGCGCGTGATATTGCTCACGCTAAAATCGCAGCATTATTAGATGCTGGAAAACCAATGCCAGACTACTTTAAAAACCATCCTATCTATTATGCGGGACCAGCAAAAACCCCAGAAGGAATGCCATCTGGAAGTTTTGGACCTACTACTGCGGGCCGAATGGACGTGTATGTAGAAGAGTTCCAAAAAGCAGGCGGAAGTATGATTATGTTGGCCAAAGGAAACCGTACCAAACAAGTTATGGAGGCTTGTAAAACCTATGGCGGATTCTATTTAGGTTCTATTGGAGGTCCAGCGGCTATTTTGGCACAGGACAACATCTTGAAAGTTGAAGTAGTGGATTTTGAAGAACTAGGAATGGAAGCGGTGCGTAAAATTACCGTGAAAGATTTCCCAGCCTTCATTATTACTGATGACAAAGGAAATGACTTCTTTGAGAATTTGTAAAAAACGTATTAAAAATAAAAAAACCGCTAATTTTAGCGGTTTTTTTATTTTATTGAAACAACAACGGAGCGTATAAAGATAAATAATCACGCCAGTTGGACCACGTATGTCCTCCTGTAGTTTCGTGGTATTGGTATTTGAATTGAAGGCTGTCGAGTAATTTTCGGTATTCGTTGGATCTTTCAAAAAGGAAGTCGCTGTTGCCAATACCTATCCAGTATAATTTGAATCCATTGTCTCTTTGTGCTTCGAGTTTGTTAGTAAAATCGCTATACACCGCTGCTTGTGAATCTTTAGGTTGTAGCATCGCCGAAGAAAACACCCCTACATAATCAAAGGTATTAGGATAATTAGCCGAAATCACCAAACTGTGCATGCCACCCATAGAAAGTCCTGCAATGGCACGAGACGCTTTTTCTTTCTTTACGCGGTAATTACTCTCAATAAATTGGATGATGTCTCCAAAAGCCGCTTCCGTTCGTCCAGAAAAAGTGGCGGGACGCATAAAAACAGGTTTTACAAAGCCTTCACTAGATTCGCCTGGTGTGGCAGTTTGATCTGCATTTCCATTTGTCATCACTACAATCATCGGTTTTGCTTTGCCTTGAGCGATTAAATTGTCCATAATTTGAGCAGTACGACCTAGTTCCATCCAAGCATTTTCATCGCCACCCGCGCCATGCATTAGGTACAAAACAGGGTATTTTTGGTTGTTGTTTTCATAACCTGCTGGGGTATAAACGGTCAATCGGCGTGTGCTTTCAAGCTTTGGCGAAGTATACCAACGTTTGGCCACTGTTCCATGAGGTACATCGGTTACTTTATATAAATCGGCTTTTCCACCACCCACTAAAAATACGTTTACTACGGTGGAAACATCACGAATTAAAAATGCATTGTTGGGGTCGAAAGCTTTTACCCCATCCACAAAAAACGAATAACTGTATAATTCTGGATTGAGTTTTTTGGTGGTTAAACTCCAAATACCGTCTTCTCCTTTGGTTAACAGACCGCCTTCGGGAATGCAGTCGCCTTGTACTTTCACTTCTTTGGCGTTTTTGGCGTCCAGTCGAAAAGTAACCGTATTATCAGCATTAATTTCGGGAGAAACAATTTCTTTTTTGGTTGAAAAGTTGACGTTTTCTTGTGCTTGTGTTCCAATGCTCAAAAGAAGTAGCGCAAGGATTAAAAGGTTTTTTTTCATTTTTGGTTGAGTTAGTTTCATTGTGTCAATATGTCGCAATATAAAGTTTATTTATGGATTTTACAGCAGATTTTCTTTTGATTTCACCATTTAGTAGTTCTGTGTAGAGGAATATATCGTCCCTACGGGACTTTGACTTCTCAGCATGTCTAGTATTACCACTGTGCTATCCCTACGGGATTAATTAATTTCTATCATTAATGAAATTGAATAGGAGAGATGGTTTCTAATAGGAAGCTATGTTTTTTATTATTTCTATGTGAATAGTGAAACGTCTATCTTGGTCTTATTTTCCACTATGAACCCTATGTTTCTATGTGGTTAGTTATTATATTGTACTTTGACTCCTTGGGGGAGTTGTGTTACCGCTATAGTATCTCGATGAGATTAATAAATGCAATTTAATTTTGCTCTTGAAATTGAAATTGTATCGAGTGTATTAGTCAATTTTCATCTCAGGAATATCGCCTTCAATGATTAAAGTAGCTTCGGTTGAAGCAATAATATGTTCTACACTTACACCTGGCGCGCGTTCCAAAAGTTGGAATCCTTTTGGAGTAATCTCTAAAACGGCTAATTCGGTTACGACTTTTTTGACACAACCAACACCAGTAAGTGGGAGGGTACATTTTTTAAGAATTTTACTTTCGCCCGCCTTGTTGACGTGCATCATAGCAACTATAATATTATCAGCAGAAGCTACTAAGTCCATTGCACCGCCCATTCCTTTGACCATTTTTCCTGGGATTTTCCAGTTGGCAATATCACCATTTTCAGCTACTTCCATAGCGCCTAAAATAGTTAAATCAACATGTTGGCCCCGAATCATCCCAAAGCTCAATGCCGAATCAAAGAAACTCGCTCCCGGAAGGGTTGTAATGGTTTGCTTGCCCGCGTTGATTAAGTCGGCATCTTCCTCACCTTCAAAAGGGAAAGGTCCCATTCCTAACACACCATTTTCCGACTGAAATTCAACCGAAATATCGTTACGGACATAGTTGGCTACCAAGGTTGGAATTCCAATTCCTAAGTTGACATAATAGCCGTCTTGGACTTCTTGCGCTATTCTTTTTGCGATTTGATTTTTATCTAACATAATACTAATGTAGCAATTTATCAATTAATTAATGTAGCAATGAGTATTGGTTATTTCGTTTTACTAGTGGCAATTATTTTGTATGTAATTAATGAAATCTCTTTAATTTTTTGTTTCAAGTTTTCATTAAATGGGTATGACTTGGCTTTTTCGCAAAGGATCAACCAATATTTTGTTTCTTCAATTTCTTTAGCTGCAATTTTCATCTTGTGTATGAAGTCAGCTTTACTTTCTGCATTTTGAGCTTCATGAATATTAGCACCAATACTTGTTCCAGACTTTAATAATTGGTTTGCAATTACATATTTTCTTTTTTCTTCTAGGATTTCGCAATAGCTAATAATGTCTAAAGAGAAATCAATTGATTTATTTAAAATTATATTTTCAGGGGGCATAATTGGTATATTTTTAAATTAATTCATTGCTACATTTTTTTTCTAACCGTTCTTTGTTCAATTCTTTTCTCAAAAAATTCTCCTTGAAAGATGCGTTGTACGAATATGCCGGGAATGTGAATTTGATTAGGGTCTAAAGTGCCAGCTTCTACTAATTCCTCGACTTCGGCGATGGTGATTTTAGCGGCACCTGCCATACACGGATTAAAATTACGTGCGGTTCCTTTAAAAATTAAATTGCCTGCCGTATCCCCTTTCCAAGCTTTTACAATCGCAAAATCAGCTTGAAAAGCGTGTTCTAAAACGTGCATTTTTCCGTTGAATTCTCGAGTTTCTTTTCCTTGAGCTACTTCAGTGCCGTAACCTGCAGGAGTGAAAAAAGCAGGGATTCCGGTTTGTGCAGCACGGCAACGTTCGGCCAAAGTTCCTTGCGGAATAAGTTCAACTTCGAGTTCACCGGATAACATTTGGCGCTCAAATTCGGCATTCTCTCCTACATAGGAAGAAATCATTTTTTTGATTTGTTGGTGTTGTAATAATAAGCCCAAACCAAAGTCATCAACTCCTGCGTTGTTGGAAATACAGCTTAGGTTTTTGGTTTTTTTGCGAACCAATTCGGCAATAGCATTTCCGGGAATGCCACACAATCCAAATCCACCCACCATGAGAGTCATATTGTCTTCAATACCTTGAAGCGCTTCTTGTACGGAGGCTACTTTTTTGTTAATCATGGTTTTTTGGTATTAAGTCATGAAATGAAAAACAGTATTTTAGTTGTGATTACGCCAACTTAAAACAAAATTCCTAGCCCTGACAGCAACGGCATCCTTTAAGGAGGCTGAGGCTCTCGAAGTCCCCTTAAAGATACAGTGAATGGCAGGAAATAGCTCCAAGTAATTGAACTACAATTGGAACTCTTCGGTGTTTTGTTCCGTATCGGTGCTGTCCTTGACTACTGCGGCAGGTTTTGAATAACAATCTACTTTTATAGACAAGTTAGCAGGTCGATCAAAATCTTCTTTAGATACGTTGAGCGTTTTGTCTTCATAGCATTTTTTCATGAAGTACCCCCAAACAGGAAGTGCTGCCGTAGCTCCTTGACCATAAGTTAGTCCCTTGAAACGTGCCGAACGGTCTTCGCATCCTACCCAAACTCCAGTAACTAAATTAGGTACCATTCCCATAAACCAACCATCGGATTGATTTTGAGTTGTTCCTGTTTTTCCCGCAATAGGATTAGTAAACATATACGGATATCCTGTCCAACGGTTGTCTCCATTTCCTCCACCTTGCGTGCGTAAACGCTCTCCTGAACCTCCTTCGGTTACACCTTCTAAAAGTTTAATTACTGCAAAGGCGATGTCTTTGTTCAGTACATCATGGGATTCGGGAACAGGCTCGTAAATAACCAAACCGCTTTTATCTTCTATTTTAGTGATGAATTGTGGTTTTACATACACACCTTGGTTGGCAAACGTACTATAAGCCGCCACCATATCTTGTACCGTGATTTCGACAGCTCCAAGAGCAATAGATGGTTGTGCCGGAATCTCAGAAGTTACCCCAAGTTTATGGGTTAATTCGACAACAGCTTCAGGACCTGTTTTGTCGATTAATTTAGCAGACACGGTGTTGATGGAATTGGCTAAGGCCTTTTTCAAAGTTACCATTCCGCGGTATTTGTTGTCAGAGTTTCGTGGTTCCCAGTCTTCGGTTACATTGTGTTCTCCTTTGCGAATCATGAAAGGCCCATCCAGAATAGAGTCACAAGGCGACATCCCTAATTGTTCGATGGCGGTAGCATAAACAAACGGTTTGAAAGTAGACCCAACTTGTCTTGCCCCTTGCCCTACGTGATCGTATTGGAAGTATTTGTAGTTAATTCCACCTACCCACGCTTTAATATTACCTGTTTGTGGCTCCATTGCCATTAAACCAGATTGCAAGAAATGTTTGTAGTAACGAATGGAATCCAAAGGCGTCATAATCGTATCTCTTTCTCCTTTCCAAGTAAACACTTTCATCTTGGTTTTTTGTTTGAACGAAGCAATAATTTCTTCCTCGCTTTTTTCCATAGATTCCATAATGCTCCAACGAGCCGATGCTTTCATGGCTTTATTAATGATGCGGTCTGTTTCGGCTTGTGAAATATTGACAAACGGTGCGTTTTTATTGTCTTTGGCTTGGTTGAAAAACTCTTCTTGTAAGTTAGCCATGTGCGCTTCTACCGCTTCTTCGGCATATAATTGCATACGGGAATCGATTGTAGTATAAATGCGCAAACCATCTTTATAGATGTTGTAATCAGAACCATCAGGTTTTTTATTGTCTTCTACCCATTTTTTCATGTATTCTCTCAAATACTCTCTAAAATAAGTAGCTGTTCCGTCTTTATGGCTTTCTAATTTGAAGTTTAATTTGATAGGTAAACTTTGTAATTTCAATTTTTGGGCTTCGGTTATAATCTCCGCTTTTTCCATTTGTTTCAACACGACATTGCGTCGATTTCTTACCCCTTCTGGATTTTTTACAGGATTGTATAAACCAGAATTTTTGAACATCCCTACTAAAACAGCAGATTCTTCGGTGGTTAAATCTTTAGGCGCCTTAGAAAAATAGGTTTTAGCTGCCGAGTTCACCCCAACAGAGTTGTTTCCAAAATCATATACATTGCAATACATTGCAATAATCTCGTTTTTAGTGTATTGTCTTTCCAATCGAATGGCAATAATCCATTCTTTTGCTTTTTGAATAATACGGAAAGGCAAGAATTTTGATCCTTCTCCGTGGAATAATTGTTTGGCTAATTGTTGGGTTAGCGTACTAGCTCCACCGCTGGTTCCAAAGCTTAAAATAGCTCTTAATGTTCCTCGTCCATCAATCCCGGAATGTTCGTAAAAACGAGCATCTTCAGTGGCCACTAGGGCTTGTACCAAATTTTTAGGCAAGTCCGAATACTTTAATTGGGAACGGTTTTTCTCGAAATATTTTCCAATAACCACTCCGTCAGCAGAGATGATTTCAGTGGCTAAATTTGAGTCTGGGTTTTCTAAATCTTCAAAAGAAGGCATTGAACCCAAAAGTCCCCAAGAAGCAAATAAGAAAAATAAGGCAATGCCTCCCATACCATAAAAGAAATACTTCCAAAATAATTTAGAGTAATATTGAATGTCTTTCTCTGAGTCTGGTACTTGATTTTTTTTACGATTAATAAAAGCCATAATAATTCTATTCTTTATTTTCTATTCTAAAACCTACGTCTGTAATTCCTTCTAACTGTTCTACTCCAGGGACTTTGCCTGTTTCACGAACCGCTTGTTTGATGTAAACCTTGTATTTTCCTCTAAATTTTACATTCTCTTTGTAAAACAGTTTACTTTCTTTGATATCGGTAAAACCTTCGCCAAGCAAGGTTCCATCAGGTTTTGCCATTTGGTATTCCAGAGTATCTACTTTGGTAAATCCATTAGGCAATTCTAGCGCCACGATTAAGAATAAATTGTTAAACGGATAATTGTCATTGCTTCTCAAATTTACAAATAAATCATATCGTTTAGTCGAATCTAATTCGGGCAATTGAAAAGTGACTGTGCTGTCTTTGTGCCAAGCGCTACCTACCGAATGGTATTCGTCAAACACTCTTTTTTTATCGCAAGAAAAAAAGAGAATTCCCATTAAAAGAAAAATAAGACTATTTTTTATCCTCATTTTTAGTAATAATTATTGGTTTTCTCGGCTCTCCACTTTTGTTGTTTGGATTCGGACGCTTGTTATTGTTAGGTCTGTTATTATTTCCCGAAGGCTTGTTGTTGTTTGGATTAGCAGGTCTATTGTTGCCTGAATTTGTATTGCCTTCTACTCCTTGTCTTGGTTTTTTAGTAGGCCTTTTCTTTTTCTTAGGTTGGTCAAAACGAGTTAGACTCTCTTGTCCCATCGCATTGTTGAAGTTTTTCTCTTGTTCTTCAACTGTCTCAATGGCAAAATCTTCTAAAGAAGAAACCTTATTTTTTAATTTATTTTCAGCAACAATTTCTTTAACCTGTTCGATGTTTAATACGTGCCAGTTGGCAAAATTATTAGTGTAAGCAAACCACATTAAGCCTTTAAAAATGTCTTGTTTTTGGCAAATAGCATCTCCTTTTTCAGTCACTAATTTAGTGTCAAAATCAGGAAAATCCTTTAAAGCGTCCATATAAGTATCTAACTCATAGTTCAAGCAGCATTTTAATTTACCACATTGTCCTGCTAATTTTTGCGGATTCAAAGACAATTGTTGGTAACGTGCTGCCGAAGTGTTGACACTTCTAAAATCAGTTAACCAAGTAGAACAACACAACTCTCTTCCACAAGAACCGATACCCCCTAAACGAGAAGCTTCTTGACGGAAACCTACTTGTTTCATCTCAATTCTCGTATTGAACTCTTTGGCAAAATCTTTAATCAATTGACGAAAATCGACTCTGTCATTGGCAGTGTAATAAAAAGTAGCTTTAGAACCATCGCCTTGAAATTCAATATCAGAGATTTTCATTTCTAATTTTTGGATAATAGCGAGTTCACGCGCGCGCACTTTCATAGGCTCTTCGCGATCTCTTGCGGCTGACCAAATGTCGATGTCTTTTTGAGAGGCTTTTCGGTACACTTTAGGAATTTCGGCACTTTCAGGATTTACTCCTTTTTTCTTCATTTGAACCCGAACCAATTCACCTGTTAAAGTGACAATTCCAATATCATGTCCTGGCGAAGCTACCGTAGCTACAATGTCGCCAATACTTAAGGTTAGTTTTTCGGTATTGCGATAAAATTCTTTTCTTCCATTTTTAAAACGGACTTCGACACAATCAAACGGAGTTTCTCCGCTAGGAGCACTCATATTTGAAAGCCAATCAAAAACCGTTAATTTGTTGCAGCTATCGGTGCCACAAGTCCCATTATTTTTACAACCCTTTGGTGCGCCACCATCAGCAGTTGAACAACTTGTACATGCCATAATTTTTATGTAGTGTTGCAATAGATGCAACTTAAGTTCTTAAAACGAATAAGGTGTAAAGATAGTATTTTTTAGTTGTAAGTTTATAGGCTTTTTGTTAAAGAAAAAATCCCATTTCAGTTACGAAATGGGATGGATTTTTTAATGACTAAGAGCCGTTAATTTTGTATTTTGAGATACAATTTATCAGACAATCGCACTCTAAAAGGCACTTCAAATGTTACTTTGTCGCCTGTTTTTGCAGTTGAACTTTCCATTCCATTCACTAACATTTTTTCTAAAATCAATTCTTGGTTTCCTGTCGTTGGACCAGAAATTATCAATGTGTCGCCAATTTTGAATTCGCTATTTTCTATTATAAAAAGCCCTACTTGTGCTTTAACATAATAATGTTCCACTTTTCCAAGAAGGGTTTTCTTTGTCTTTAACTTTTGACGAATATCGTTTGTTTTTGAGGCTGTTGCCAAGGCAGTGTCTGAAAGTTCGCCAGAATGTTTGAATTTTAAATTCTCTGATTTTCCTTTTCTAAATACTTTGTTTCCTACTTGTTTGCCACGACGTAATTTAATTTGTTCTTCAACCGGAAGGTGAATCGTTTCTTGACATTCAGAGGAACAACAATTTTCCATTGCTGCTTTGCATTCGTCACATTGGATGAACAATAAATGACAACCATCATTAGAACAATTGGTGTGATTGTCGCACGGTTTTCCACATTGATGGCATTGCGAAACGATATCGTCTGTAATTCTTTCGCCTAAGCGGTGGTCAAACACAAAGTTTTTCCCAATGAATTTACTTTCTATATTTTCTTCTTTGATTTGTTTGGCATAATTGATAATCCCACCTTCTAATTGGTACACATTTTTAAAACCTTGATGTTTAAAATAAGCCGATGCTTTTTCGCAACGAATTCCACCCGTGCAATACATGACCAAGTTTTTATCGTCTTTAAAGTCCTGTAATTGTTCGTTGATAATGGGTAAACTTTCTCTAAAAGTTTCCACATCGGGCGTGATGGCGCCTTTGAAATGACCAATTTCACTTTCGTAATGATTTCTAAAATCGACTACAATGGTGTTGGGGTCGTCTAAAATTTGGTTGAATTCCTTAGCTTTCAAGTGCACGCCAATGTTGGTCACATCAAAAGTTTCGTCGTTCAATCCGTCAGCTACAATTTTATCACGAACTTTTACGGTCAATTTCAAAAACGAATGATCGTCGTGTTCTACTGCCACATTCAAACGAATGCCGCGCATAAAATCATAGGCTTCTAAGGTTTCGCGAAAAGCTTCGAAATTTTCGGCAGGCACCGACATTTGAGCATTGATTCCTTCTTTGGCTACATAGGTACGGCCAAGGGCATCAAGGGCATTCCAAGCAACGAATAAATCGTCTCTAAATTTTTTAGGGTCTTCAATTTTGGCATACGCATAGAAAGACAAAGTAAGTCTTTGTTTGCCCGCTTGATCTATCAGCTCGGCTCTTTCTTCTGCGCTTAAGGTGTTGTACAGTTGCATGCTATAAACGTTTAAGTGAGAAATTATGTATAAGTTCTAATTGGAAGAACTCGGCTGCAAAGATAATTTGAAAATTTGAAAATGTACTAAGTTTGAAAATAAAAAAACCATTAAGCTATTAAGTTGCATTAAGTGTTACCTTAATTTTCTTACTACCTTAATGGTTTAAAAAATATTTTTTTGTGACTTCGCCTTAGCGGCAAGTCTAGCAAAATTCTGCGTAAGCGTCTTGTAAGTTCTCAGCGATTAATTCGGCTGGGCGACCTTCAATATGGTGACGCTCTAACATGTGAACTAATTCACCGTCTTTGAATAAAGACATACTTGGCGAAGAGGGAGGAAAAGGAAACATGTGTTGACGTGCAGCATCAACAGCTTCTTTATCAACTCCTGCAAAAACCGTTACTAAATGATCTGGTTTTTTTGCGCCTTCTAAACTCATTTTAGCTCCTGGACGTGCGTTTCTTGCAGCACAACCACAAACAGAATTTACCACTACTAAAGTTGTTCCTGCTGATTTGATGGCGTTTTCAACAGCCTCAGCAGTATGTAAGTCTTGAAAACCAGCGTCAACTAATTCCGCTTTCATTGGTTTTACCATTTCTTCTGGATACATAATTTTTTATATTAGATTTATGATATTCGATAATTAGATTTAAAGAAATCTTATGCAAAGATAAAGAGAAATTGTGTGTTTAGAATGATTCTAATCATAAAGATTTGTTATCGTTATATAGCTAAATTAAAAACGAAATAGTCTTTTCAGTAATGCCTCAATAAAAAGTCCTTTTGGGCATTTCCAAATTACTTGTAAATCTTCCCAAAGCGAAGTTTCTTCATCCAAAAATTGGAAGATAAGTTGCGGATTTCCTTTTCGAAAAAGTGCAGAAAAAATAGTAGCACCCGTTTCATTTTTTCGATTTAAAATGTCTAACAAAAGCAAATCATACCACCAAAATTTCGTTTTTTTATACCATTTCCTAAAATCGGTTCGGGTTTCCAAAAACAAAACTAACTCGCTCGATTTTTTGTCGGCATTTCTAAAAGTGTAACCCGTGCTTGCTTTGGTCCATCCTCCTGCAGTGCCGATATTGATTACATTTTTAGTGTTGTGTTTCCAAAAAGGGTAACAGGTCATGGGAATAGTTCCGGCTTCTTTCTCTAGAATTTGATAGTTACGAATGCCTAATTTTTGAATGTAATTCTCAATTTCGGTTTCATATTCTTCTTTCGAAAGCAATTCCTTTGAAAACAACGTATATTCCAATAAGGCTTCCGTTTTTGAGGTAGGCAAAACGTACATAAAGCGGGTGTTGCCTTTTTGCGCCACTGAAAAATCCATAAAAGTAGCTTGTTCCGGATTGAAAGCAGGAGTTTCGGTTTGGATAAAACAACCTACAAAATGCTGTTGCAACAACGGGTATTTCGTTTGATGGGTTACAAGAGAGGGATTGTAAATGGAATTAAAAAGTTGGCTACACGAAAAACTTTGCGTTTCGGTTTTCACCAAAACAATGCTTTCTGATTCTTCAATTTCGAAAACTTTTTCCTGAATAAAATCAATATTTTCCTGTTTTGAAATCAGTTCCTGTACTTGATGGTAAAAATCCAACCCTTGAATTTTATTGTATTGGTAAGGGTGTAACTCTAAGTTTCTTTGAAAATTTGCATTAGCAAATAAAGCCGAATCCCATTTTTTAGAAACAGCCGAATCCCAAAGTGTTGCTTCTTTTGTCCAAAAACACCAAGTTCGGTCGTTGGTTTGTTTGGCATTTTCGTCTAAAAGCAAAATGCGTTTGTTTTCGAATTTTCCTGACACGACCATTTTATATACCGTCATCAAAGCAGATAAGCCAGTGCCTGTAAAAATGTAGTCGTATTGTTTCATATCCTTTTCGAAAATTTGATTCAAAAGTAATTAATTTAAGAAGATAATATAATAATTGATTTTTAGACAAGCCTAAAAAAATAATTACCTGAGTCAAATTAATTTTATACATTTGATTTTTAAATGATTATTGCAATGGAAAAATCCTTAGGAGAAGCCAATCAATCCGTTATCACTCAAAGCAAGGGGTCTGTTTTTAGAAAAATAGTCGCTTTTATTGGTCCTGCTTATTTGGTGAGTGTGGGGTACATGGATCCGGGAAATTGGGCAACAGATATCGCAGGTGGGAGTCAGTTTGGGTACACTTTACTTTGGGTTTTGTTGATGAGTAATTTGATGGCTTTGTTGTTACAAAGTTTAAGTGCGAGGTTAGGAATTGTGACTCAGCGGGATTTAGCTCAAGCTTCTAGAGAAACCTACTCAAAATTTATTAATTATATTCTGTATTTTTTAGCCGAAATTGCTATTGCGGCTTGTGATTTGGCCGAGGTTTTAGGAATGGCAATCGGAATCAATTTGTTGTTCGGAATTCCATTGCTCGAAGGGGTTTTGATTACAGTTTTGGATACGTTTTTATTACTCTTTTTAATTAATAAAGGGATTCGAAAAATGGAGGCATTTATTATTGTGTTGGTCGCTATTATTGGGTTTTCTTTTATTTTCGAAATGATTTTTGCACAACCTGAAATGGGAAAAGTAATTTATGGTTTAATTCCGTCTATTCCTAATGAATCGGCCTTGTATATAGCCATAGGAATTATTGGAGCTACCGTAATGCCTCATAATTTATACCTGCATTCTTCATTGGTACAAACCCGAAAATTCTCCCGAACCAATTCGGGAATCAAACAAGCCTTAAAGTACAATTTGATTGATTCTACCATTGCATTGAATTTGGCTTTCTTTGTTAATGCCGCCATTTTGATTTTGGCAGCAGCCACATTTTATAGAAACGGAATGTTTGAGGTGGCAGAAATTCAAGATGCCTATCAATTTCTTCAGCCACTTTTAGGCACAAAATGGGCGCCCACTTTATTTGCCGTTGCTTTGATTGCCGCAGGGCAAAGTTCTACTATAACGGGAACTTTAGCGGGTCAAATTGTGATGGAGGGGTATCTTAATTTGCGTATTCAACCTTGGGTGCGGCGTATCATTACACGTTTGATTGCGATTATTCCTGCAGTTGCCGTTATTTTAATTTACGGAGAAGAAATTACAGGAAAATTATTGATATTGAGTCAGGTAATCTTGAGTTTGCAATTGGGCTTTGCTATTATTCCGTTAATTCATTTTGTAAGCGATAAATCAAAAATGAATGGGTTTCATATTAGCAAATTAACTCAAGTTGTTGCTTGGATTATAGCAAGTATCATTGTAGCGCTTAATTTTAAGTTAGTCTTTGACGAAATTCAGGGTTGGTTAACAACGTCAGAACATCCTCTGGTTCTTTGGATTACGGTGGTCCCAATTGCTTTTGGGTTTTTAGTACTGCTGTTGTACATTGTATTGAGCCCTTTTATTTCAAAAGTTAAAGCTACTATACACAATCATTCTCCTCACGATTTGGTGTTGCAATTTTCAGAGACTCAATTCCAACAGAAAAAAAATATTGCTATTGCTGTTGATTTTTCTTTCGCAGATGAAGCCGCTATTCAAAGCGCCTTTACTTTAGGTGGGCTTGAAGCCAAATATACTTTGATTCATGTAGTTGAAACAGTTGGTGCTATGATGTATGGTAAAAATACAGATGACCACGAGACAACAATTGATGAAAAGATGCTACAATCGTATCAAAAAATGTTACGCGAAAAAGGATTCAAAGTAAAAACAAAATTAGGTTTTGGTAAGCCAGCCAAAGTAATTCCGAAAATCGTGAACAAAGGAAAATTTGACATTTTAGTTATGGGAACGCATGGTCACACAGGGGTAAAAGATTTACTTTTTGGGACTACAGTTGACAAATTGCGCCATAAAATAGCGACCCCGTTATTGATTGTAAAAAATTAAACTTTAGAAAAATGACTTTTTCAGAAGAGAATTACCTTAAAGCAATTTATCATATCAGTTTATCCGAAGAGGCTGAGGTGACGACCAATGCTATTGCCGAGATGATGGCTACTAAGGCGTCATCCGTAACAGATATGCTAAAAAAATTAGCCGAAAAAGAATTGGTTCATTACAAGAAATACCAAGGAGTATCTCTTACCGAAAAGGGAAGGTTACAAGCCAAAATGATTGTGAGAAAACATCGTTTATGGGAAGTTTTTTTGGTCGAAAAACTAGAATTTACTTGGGATGAGGTTCATGATGTTGCAGAACAATTAGAACATATTCATTCAGAAAAACTAATTAATAAATTAGCTGATTTTTTAGGAAATCCCACTCAGGACCCTCATGGAGATCCTATTCCAGATGTTCAAGGTCAAGTGATTAAGGTAGAAAAAGTATTGCTTTCAGAGCTAGGAGAGGGTCAAGTAGGAATTTGCGTAGGAGTTAGAGATTCTTCTTCAGAGTTTTTAAAATATTTAGATCGACAAGGAATTGCTTTGGGTTCAAGCTTAGAAGTTTTGGGTAAAGAAATTTTCGATTTGTCTTTAAAAATAAAAACAGATGAAAAGGAAATAACGATTTCAAATAAAATTGCTGCCAACTTATTTGTGAAGACGGTTTAGTTACAACCGCAATCTCCATTACCACAATTCTTGTCTGATTTTTTCTTCCAAAAATACTTTCGAATTAAAAAAGCAAGGGCAAAGAGGAGTACTCCAAAGGCTAAAATTTCTTGAATCATATCCTGTTTTTTAGAATTTGAAAAGCTATTAAAGCAACTAAATAGGCTAAGCTACTCATGAACAGTAATTGTCCTAAAGGCCATTTCCAAGAATTGGTTTCTTTTTTAGTGATGGCAATAGTACTCGCACATTGCATAGCAAAAGCGTAGAACAATAGTAACGAAATTCCTGAGGCAAAATTGAATATCTTTTGACCTGTTTCAGGATGGATTTCGGCCTGCATCTTGTTTCTAATGGTGGTGTCATTGTTGCTATCGCCTACGCTATAAATAGTAGCGAGTGTTCCAACAAACACTTCTCTTGCCGCAAACGAACTAATAATGGCTACACCAATTTTCCAATCGTAACCCAAAGGCGAAATAACAGGCTCAATGGTTTTACCCATCAATCCGATATATGAATTTTCTAATTTTTGCGACGCAATGGCATTTCGTAATTCAGAAGTATTGAGTGGTTTGGCTTGGTTTTTCTCGATTACAATTTTTTCTGCATTCTTAAATTTTTCGCCTGGGCCATAAGAGGCTAAAAACCATAACACTATAGAAATAGCAAGGATAATTTTTCCAGCACCAAAAATGAATGCTTTTGTTTTCTCAATTACATTAATAGCTACGTTTTTGAACATTGGCAATTTATAATTGGGCATTTCAACAACAAAATAGGTTTTGCCTTTTATCTTCAAGATTTTATTTAAAATATAGGCTGAAAATATAGCCATTCCAAAACCTAAAAGATACAATAGCATTAAAGTCAAACCCTGCATATTAACGATTCCAAAAACGCGTTTTTCTGGTATAACCAAAGCAATAATAATAGCGTAAACAGGCAGTCTAGCTGAACAGGTAGTGAATGGAGTTACTAAAATAGTAATCAATCGTTCTTTCCAGTTTTCGATATTTCGGGTCGCCATAATTGCGGGAATGGCACAAGCTGTACCCGAAATTAGTGGGACAATACTTTTGCCAGATAAACCAAATTTCCGCATGATTTTATCCATCAAAAACACCACGCGACTCATATAGCCACTTTCTTCTAAAATAGAAATGAACATAAAAAGAAAGGCAATTTGCGGAATAAAAATCAGGATGCCTCCAATGCCTGGAATGATACCTTGCGCAATTAAATTAGTCAATACGCCGGCAGGTAATTTTTCGCTAGCCAAAGCGCTCAAAGAGGCAAATGAAGAGTCGATAAAATCCATCGGAATTTTAGACCATTCAAAAATGGATTGAAAAATTCCGAAAAGAATAAAAAAGAAAATCGCATATCCCCACACTTTGTGTGTTAGCACTCGGTCCAAAACAGAACGAAAATCTTTGGCAATACTGGTGTCAATTTTTAATCCTTCTTTCAGCACATCATTAATGAACTGATAGCGTTTTATCGTTTCTTTTTGTTGTAATCGTTTTAAGTCAGAATGGGATTTGGTATATGAATTACGAATTTCATTTCGATCCAGATTCAAGAAGTTGACGTCCTGAGTAATTACTAACCATAGTTTATACAATAATTGATTCGGGAATGTTTTACGTAAGGTTTCAAAGTATTCCTCGTCAATTACAGAGGCGTTTAAACAAGGTTCTTTGGGAATAGATTTGTAATTGACTATCAATTGTTTGAGTTCCTCAATTCCGGTACCTTTTCTCGAACTAATTAAAGCTATTTTTGTTTTTAGTTTTTCTTCTAGAAAAGGAATATCAAGAGAAATCCCCTTGTGTTTCATTCGGTCAGCCATATTAATGACTAAAATGGTAGGGATTTCTAAGTCTTTTATTTGGGTGAAAAGGAGTAGATTTCGTTTTAAATTCTCCACATCGGTTACCACTAAAGCTACATCAGGATAAAGTTTGTCGTTTTTGTTTAACAACAGTTCAATTACCACATTTTCATCAATGGAACTTGCATTTAAACTATAGGTTCCTGGTAAATCCAGAATGTTGGCTTTGTAATTATTAGGTAATTTGCAAAAACCAATTTTCTTCTCCACCGTAATGCCGGGATAATTCCCTACTTGTTGGTTTAATCCTGTAAGTTGGTTAAAAACCGAAGTTTTCCCTACGTTAGGATTTCCAATTAGTGCTACATTGATGTTGTGACTGCTTAGCATTAGTTGTTTTCAATTACATCTACTTCGATTTCTTTGGCTGTTTCCACTCGAATGGCTACATGCGAACCGTTGATATTCAAATACAATGGGTCGCCAAAGGGTGCTATTTGAAGCAATTCAACCACATTTCCTGGCAAACACCCCATCTCTAATAATTTCAAAGGAACAGCATCTACATCAAATTCTTTGATGATGGCTTTTTCACCTTTTTTGAGAGTATTTAATGTGGTTTGCAAATCTTATTTAGATTGAATTAAGATTGCAAAAGTACAGATTTTAATAGTAATCCAAATGATAAATATCATTTTTATAGAAAAAAATCCAAGAGAAATTGGATTTATTGTTCCGATAAAAAGGCAATATCTTCAATAAGACGTTGTATGTCTTCTTTATTTGTTCCGTCGTAAAATCCGCGAACACGTCTTTTTTGATCCACTAAAATAAAATTTTCCGTGTGAACCATATCATATAGTTCTTCGGGTTTGCCAAGTTTTACAGCTAAATAGGATTTTCTAGCCATAGTATAAATGGCTTTTTTATCACCAGTAACTAAGTTCCATTTTTTATCATTGACATGGTGTTTTAGTGCATATTCTTTTAAAACAGATACACTATCAGTTTCAGGAAAAACAGTATGAGAAAGCAACATTACTCTCGGGTTGTTGATGATGGCTTTTTGAACTTCTTCTAAATTAGTCGTCATTTTGGGACAAATAGAACCACAGGTGGTGAAAAAGAAATCGGCAACATAAATTTTGCCTTCGTAATCCTTTTGGGTAATGGTTTTTCCATTTTGGTTTACAAAAGAAAAATCAGCAATGGTGTGGTATTTACTTTTATACTGAATGGTGCTATCCACTAATTCAGGATTGACATCAGCTGGATTGTAGATAGGTAAAGTTTTAGTCGGTTTCAAAGCCGAATAAAATAAGGAAATAGTAACCACTGAAAATACAATGAGTACTCCAAAGAAAATTCTATATCGGTAGAAAAAGGTTTTCATTTTGATGATTTGAGGCAAAAGTACAAAATGTTAGTGAAATGGTTTGAAACTCAATCTGGCTCCTTTCTTTATTCAATAGGAATACACAAATCTACAATGCATCTCTTTTCGGGATGCTCATGGTAATTGTTGTGTATAATTTCAAAGGGATTTTGGTCGGCTTTTTTATATCCATTTTCATTCATCCAGAGGAAAAGAGATTGCCAAGATTTTCCGAAGTCTTGAGGGTTAATTTCGAAGTGACCCACGATATGTTTCCCATTTTGTGTTGTTGTCAAACCAATTTCTCCATTTGTTGGAACAGGTTCTTGAAGAAGTAAACAAGCACTCATTCGTACCTTGTCAGGCTCTGTTGTTTTAAAACTATCGTGATAAATACGTCCCATTTTTAAGTTAGTAGTAACCAACCCTTTTGGAGTTGCCCATTGTAATAATTTATTAAAAGTAGCATCTAATCCTTCGGCGCCAGTTTGGGTAATAAAAGCCCAATCCATTTTAGGTAATTCTTTGATTTTAATCGTGGTATTCATTTTTTCTAAATTTTATTTCTTCTCATGGACTGGTTGACCATATACAATCCAATCAAAGTGATACTCCCACCAATAACGATAGGAATGCTTAATGATTCATTAAAAATAATAGTTCCTAAAAGCACAGCTACTATTGGATTAATATAAGCATAAATAGTGCTAATATGAGCAGGGAGATGTTGTAACGAATAGATGAAAGCAGTAAAAGTAAGTATGGAACCTACAATGACTAAATACCCTATAGCCCACCAAGAAATAGCCGGAATGGTATCTAAAGGAACAGCAGTACCAGTGGCTCCTGTAAAGGCAAACAAAATAATACTCGAAATAAACATTTGTAATCCTAAACTAAAATAAGGATTGAAACTGGCTGACTTTTTCTTTGTGTACAAAGTTCCAAACGCCCAAGTTACGGTCGAAATGATGGATACAATAATTCCAAATCGGAAATCAGGGGAAAGAAAATCATTTAGATGGTCATAAAACACGATACAAACACCACCAAAACTAGTAATCAAACCTATAAAAGTTAGTCGAATTAATCGTTCTCCTCTAATCAATGGAATAATTGCCACCCATAACGGAACACAGGCTCCAATAATAGCCCCTAAACCACTACTGATGTATTTGACTCCCCAAGTGCTCAACCCGTTACTTAACACAAAATTTAGAGCCGCCAAAATGAAAATAGTTTTCCATTGTTTGCCTTTCGGCCAAGGTGCTTTTCTAGTGGTAAAAAAAATAATATAAAGTAATCCAGGTATAAATTGTCGTATCGCTGCCAGTTGCAAAGCAGGCATGTGTTTTACTCCTTCTTTAGAAGCAATCCAAGTGGTTCCCCAAAAAAAACTAACCCAACATAACGCTAAAATGGGTAATCCAATGGTGTTTACCTTGGCTAAAAAAGCATTTTTTATTCGTGTTTTCAATTATAAATTGGGTTTTAAAAAACAGTAGTTTAATTCTTGAATGAGTTTGTCACTACAAATAGTTTTTCCGATGTTGTTATTTGCGGAGGCAAATTTAGGCAAAGCCAAATTCATATCGGTTGCTTTTTGAGTATAATATTCTTTTCTACTTGGGTGAAAAGGCGCTACAGCGTTAAAAGTTTTGTTCCAAGAATTCAATGCTATAATTTGCTCAATACTACCAATACAATCCGCTTGATGAATCAAATTAATCGGAGCGTCTGGGTTTTCAATATTTTCTCGGCCGGATAAAAACCGAACCGGATTTCGATCTTCGCCAATTAAACCTCCAAAGCGCAAAATGGTAGTATCAAAATGGGTGTTTTTTCGCAAAAGGTTTTCTACAACGGCCAATTGACGTCCGCCTTCTGTATCAGGGTTTAAAGGAGTGTCTTCAGTAACTAATTCATTGTCCTCGCCATAAACCGAAGTCGAACTCACAAAAATCACTTTTTTAACGGTTGATTTTTCAATAATAGGGATTAAATTTCCAATTTTAGAAACAAAATTCTCGGTGGAATTACCTCTTAATTTCGGTGGAATGTTGACAATCAAAATTTCGCTTTGCGCCAAAAAATCAGCACTACTTTCACTTGTTTTTTGCTCGCTCAATTGAACAATGTAAGGCTCAATTCCTGCGGCTTCTAAAACTGATAATTTTTCCTCAGAAGTAGTGGAACCCTTTACCCAAAATCCCTTTTTTATTAAGGCTTTCGCCAAAGGCAAACCGAGCCAACCACAACCTAAAATACTTATTTGTGTCATAGTGTAGCTCAGGGAACTTTAGAAATTTCGGTTTCAACTGCGGGTTTGGGTTCCGCCAGACTATCTTGGGCGATGGGAATGACAACCGCTTTTTTTACCACAGGTTTGATTACGGGTTTTGGAATAATTTTTTTCTGAATCACTACTGCATCGTTCAAAACGAAAGGCGTTGGCATCATCCAATCTTGTCGTTGAATCATTGGAAATAAAGCATTTCGCATTAAGTCGAAGGAACTTTCTAACAATTCCATGTCAAATGGTGTTGCTTTGTCCATGCTGAATTCCATTTCTAACGGTTCGTTACCCACCACATAATAACTCAAGATTTTCTTGCCTTTTGTGCGGTCATACTTGGCACTTTTTTGTCCGATGGCTTGAACTCCATTTGCCTTGAAATTATAAAGAATCATATTTTCATTGGCAAAAACATCGTAACGATTCACGTTTCGATTGGGCGTAATCTTGATTTTTACTACGCGTTGGTTGCCTGCTGTTTCATCTTTTAAAAACTCGATTGTAGGCGGAGTGAGTTCTTTTTTAGGAGCTTCTGCAGCATACGTAAAACCGGAATTGTATTTACTAAATAACGGAGTGTCTTTCATAAAATCAGCAGTTTTAGGTTGCTTACCCAAATAGTTTTGGGTCCAAGAATCGAGGTTGGTATCATAAGTAACCCAATTCGCTTTTTGTGTATCGGCGTTGTAGATGTATAACAAGCTGTTGGATTTGGCTTTGCCTAATTCATAGCCTGATTGTACGTGCGCTTTCGCAAAAAAGACACTAGCAATAGCTAAGAACAACAATGACCACATTCCCTTTTTGGCGTAAGCCCCAAAAACAGGCAACAGCAATCCGAAAGTTAAGGCGGTTAGAATAGCACTTCCAAAAAGCACTTTAAGTCCTAGACCAATAGGAAACATTTGGATAAAAGGGGCAATAATTAAAAGTGCAGGAATGCCGCAAATCAAATTGAGTACGGTATTTGACTTTTGAGTAAGAACAAAAAAGCCAAAGGCAATTAGCCCAAAAAACACCGGAATAATTAAAAACCCAGCACCTTTTAAACCCCATGCCAATCCGCAATTAATCAATAACCAAAGAAAAAGAGGTGCCACAAAATGATTCATTGTGGTTTTTTTCTCGGAGAAAAAATGGTAGAGTGCAAAACAAATTGCCAAGGTTAATGTCACAAATCCAGCTATATACGAATGACCGTTGTAGGTGAATCCATTAAGCAAATCATTGTATTGTGGGTAATAGTTTAGCAAGAACTTCCAACCAAAATAAGCTATTAATCCGCTAGTGATAATAGCCCCTAAGAAAACAATTCCTCCTTTTCCAATTTCTTTGAATGATAAAATACGTTTTCCGATTCCTACAAAAACCAAGAGTGCAAAAAGCCCTAAAGCAATCAAAACCATTGGAACAATCCAACTGAAAGGATAGCTAATAAAGCTAAAGGGAAGGGTAAAATAGACCTCGTCGTTGTTTGAATGAGTAGCTGAAAAATCAGCATTTGCAAAATAATCCAACAGAGGCATCAAATACGTACCTTGGTGCGCCAGCGTTTTTTTGTCTAAATGTTTGCTGTCGTCTTGTGCTGTGTGGTAATTATAATGCCCGTCGATAAAAGCAAAATTATAGCCTTGAATGTTTTTTTGTTCTCTAAAAACAGTTAAGTCGGTGTCGTTAGGCAGCATTTTGTAAATGCTGTACATCAAAGAATTGGAGGCTGGAAGAGGCACTTTTGCCGCCGAAAAGGCGTCTACTAATCCCGCATTGCCACCATTGGTTTCCATTAGCATATAACTCGGTCCTGAAGAACCACGTGCTTCAAAGTTCAAAACTACGCCCACTTCCTTTGCCCATTGGTGCTGGGTAACAAAGAGTGCGGCGCCATTTAAACCCAATTCTTCGGCATCAGTGAAGAGGATGATAACATCATTTTTGTGTGGTGTTTTGTTGTATAAAAAAGCACGAACACTTTCTAAAATGGTTGCCACTCCCGAACCTGCATCGCTCGCACCCAAAGAATACGAATGCGGTGCGCTGTCGTAGTGTGATAAAAGCAATAATGCTTTGGAACTATCGCTTCCTTTGATTCGAGCCAAAAGATTTTTGGATTTCACTAAATTTCCCCAATCGCTCAAAGTATAACCTTCTTGTATAGAAGTTTCTAAACCTAGTTTTTGTAATTCTTTCAGCAGATAATTTGAGACTTCTTCGTGGTTTTTAGAACCCACAAAATGCGGTTGACGCGCAATAGCTCGTACTTGTTTGAAGGCTCTTTGTGTAGAAAATTCAGTAAGCGGACCTTCTTCGTCTGATGTCCATTGTGGCATCATAGTAAAAAAGGTCAATGCCAAAATGGCTAGTAGGAAAAGAGAACTGTAAAGGGCATAGTTGTTTTTTTTCATTTGAGGTAGCAGATTTGGGTATGGTATTAAATATCTTTTTTCACAAGCATAAAATAATCGTTTTCTAAAGCCATATAGCCTTGGTCGTACAAGAAATAGTAGGTATTTCCTGTTTTGGTTTGTAAAATATTGGTAAAAAAACCAAAATCAAATCCTTTGTTTACCAATTTGGTTCGGGTTGTTTTTGATTTTCCTTCGGTATTCAGTTCGCACAAAATGCGGTAATTTTTACGCAACTTATTATTAATGTTGCGCATAAAATTGTTACTGTCTTTGTTTATTTTATTGTTATAAGCATTGCGACAGCCATCACTGCAAAATTTTTTGTCTTCGCGGCCAATAATTTTATCTCCGCATTCTAAACAGTTTTTATTCATAAGATTGGGATTTTTTGACTTTAAATAATATATAATGCGTAATAAATGGATTCAAAATCAATCAAATATATAAAATATTTTCCATTTACAAACGCTTACAAATAGTTACAACCGAAAGTAAACAGTTAGTTACCGAATAATTTTTGGCACCCACCCCATCTTTGCACTGTTGATTGAAACGAATCAGTTGACACATTTATTTAACCATTTAAATTTATACGCCATGAAGAACAGAGTACAATTAATCGGAAGAGTAGGTCAAGATCCTGAAGTGAAAAACTTAGAAGGAGGAAAAAAAGTAGCCACTATTACTATCGCAACAAATGATGTCTATTACAAAGACAACGGAGACAAGGTAGAACAAACGGAGTGGCATCGCGTTACGGCTTGGGGTAAAACGGCTGAAATTATTGAAAAATATGTGACCAAAGGAAAGGAAATAGCCATTGAAGGCAAATTAACACACCGCAGTTATGAAGATAAAAACGGAGAAAAACGCTATGTAACTGATATCGTTGCTAATGAAGTGTTGTTGTTAGGGAAATAATACCTTTAGAAAGTATAAAAGCACAAAGTTCAAAAGACTTTGTGCTTTTATTCATTCATCAATTCTTGTAATTGCGCTATAAACAATCCCACGTGGTAGCCATCAACTAATCCATGATGCACATGAACTGAGATAGCCATTGATTTAGTTTCTTTATCGTCTAGTAGTTTGCCAAAAGAAATTTTTGGACAACTGTCTGGCCAAGTAAAACTTCGGGCGTGTGACAAAGATGTAAAATTAATCCAAGGCAAAGCCGAGAAATGAATGATATTTTCAGGATACTCTCTAGTAAAAAGTCCCGTGGTGGTTTGAATTCGGTCGATTTCAGTTTGTACAATTGGAGCAAAATCAGCTAAGGTTTCAGCATACGGCATATACGAAAATCCAAAAGTTGTGTCTTCTCGCATCACTGTTGCCGAGGCATCGATTACATCAAAAACATAGGCTTCGTCATCAATAATTCGATAACGAAAGTTCTCTACCGCATTGACTGCACCCAAGGTTTTGTGAAGGTAATAGGTAAAAAAGGAAACACCCAGTGCTTTAGCCTTGGCATAAGCCTTAGTACAATCTATTGTGGTGGTTATGCCATAAAAAGGCTCGTCCATTTGTTTATAAAACAAAAAATGTTCCTTTCGGTTCCAAGTGTTGAGGTCGAGTTTTTGTTTCATTATTTCTATAGATTTCCTCGTTTAGATGAAGTGGTTCACGGTTTGTGAAATTCGTGTTTTATAATACTTCTAATACGTCCGTTATTTTTTCAAAAGCACGGAAATTATCGTGTTCAATCTCAAAATCGATTTGTTCGTATTCCCAAGTAGTGTGGTACGGAATATGAATGGCGTGTCCACCAATATTCAAAACAGGTAACACATCTGATTTTAAGGAATTTCCAATCATTAAAAAATCGGCAGCTTGGCAATCCAAACGACCCAACATTTTCTCATAATCCAATTCGGTTTTGTCACTCATCACTTCGATATGATGAAAATAAGTACCAATTCCCGATTCGTGTAATTTACGGTGTTGGTCTTTCAAATCACCTTTAGTGGCAACGATTAGTTTGTGACTGCCTTTTAATTCTTCCAAAACAGTGAGTACATCAGGCAACAATTCTACCGGTTTTTGCAACAATTCTTTTCCAATTTGAAGTACCTTCTCTATATTTTGTCCTGAAATAGTATGATTGGTCAACTCTAAAGCCGATTCAATCATAGACAACGTAAATGCCTTGATTCCGAAACCGTATAGAGGTAAGTTAGCAATTTGATGATTTAAAAGCAGTCGTAATAACTCTTGTTTGGACGCATACCCACCGAATAATTCACAAAATTTATCTTGCGCCTCATCAAAATAAGGTTCGTTGTGCCAAAGCGTATCGTCTGCGTCAAAAGCTATTATTTTCGGTTTCATAATTTTTATTTTAAAGAGATACTTCACGAATTTTCACAGAAACCATTTGTGTGAATTCGTGAAATTCGTCTTGTAGTATTTAATTAATTGTCTCTCCGTTCCCAACGCCCTCAGTATCTGGGTTCACAAAAACTAATTTTCCTTCAGCATTAGTAGTCATCAAAATCATTCCTTGACTCTCTACTCCGCGAAGGTTTCTTGGTGCCAAATTCACTAAAACGGTTACTTTTTTACCAATAATATCCTCAGGCGAAAAACTCTCTGCAATACCTGAAACAATGGTGCGAACGTCAATTCCTGTATCCACTTTTAAGATTAAAAGTTTGTTGGCTTTTGGCATTTTCTCCGCTTCTAAAATTGTTCCCACACGCAAATCCATTTTGGCAAAATCGTCAAATTGAATTAATTCTTTTTGTGGTTCGGCTTTTTTATTTTCGGCTAGGTTAGCGGTTTTAGTGGCTTCCAATTTGTCTATTTGTTTTTGAATAGCTTCGTCTTCTATTTTGGTAAAAAGCAATTCTGCTTCGCCAATTTGGTGTCCGGCAACTACTAAATCGCTATGTTCTGCAATTGCATTCCAGTTTAGAGGCTGTTCTATTTTAAGAATACGATTTAATTTTTTAGCGGTAAAAGGCAAGAACGGTTCGCAAAGCGCACTTAAAGCAGCGGCAATTTGTAAGGCAACATACATTTGAGTTTGTACGCGTTCTGGATTGTCTTTAATCACTTTCCAAGGCTCTTCATCGGCTAAATATTTATTTCCTAAACGAGCGGCATTCATCATTTCGCCTAAAGCTTCTCTAAAACGGTAGCGCTCAATAGAACTTGAGATTACTGCTGGATACGCTTTTAGCTCGGCCAAAGTTTGTTCATCTACTTCCGAAAGTTCATTCGGTTGTGGCACAATGCCGTTGTAGTATTTATTAGTCAACACCACCACACGATTGATGAAGTTACCAAAAATAGCTACCAATTCGTTGTTATTTCTAGCTTGGAAATCCTTCCAAGTAAAGTCGTTGTCTTTGGTTTCTGGTGCGTTCGAAGTCAACGCATAACGCAACACGTCTTGCTGATTTGGAAATTCTTCCAAATATTCGTGCAACCAAACCGCCCAGTTTTTAGAAGTCGATAATTTGTTGCCTTCCAAGTTCAAGAACTCATTCGCAGGCACATTATCTGGCAGAATATAACTTCCCTCTGCCTTCAACATCGCAGGAAAAATGATACAGTGAAATACAATATTATCTTTTCCAATGAAGTGAACTAGTTTCGTATTTTGATCTTTCCAATACGGTTCCCAATTTTTTCCTTCGCGGGAAGCCCATTCTTTTGTAGCAGAAATGTAGCCAATGGGCGCATCAAACCAAACGTATAATTTTTTTCCTTCGGCACCTGCAACGGGTACGTCAATTCCCCAATCCAAATCACGGGTTACTGCACGAGGTTCTAAGCCGCCATCAATCCACGATTTTACTTGCCCGTACACGTTCGGTTTCCAATCGTTTTTATGTCCTTCCAAAATCCATTCTTTCAAAAACGCATCGTAACGATCCAAAGGCAAAAACCAGTGTTTAGTCGATTTCAAAACAGGTGTTTCTCCTGTAATGGTTGATTTCGGATTGATTAAATCCGTAGCGTTTAAGGTAGAACCGCATTTTTCGCATTGGTCACCATAAGCCTCTTCGTTGCTGCATTTTGGGCAAGTTCCAGTTACAAATCGGTCTGCCAAAAATTGATCCGCTTTAGCGTCATACAATTGCTCGGTTACTTCTTCAATAAAATCGCCTTTGTCATACAAGGTTTTAAAGAATTCCGAAGCCGTTTCGTGATGAATTTTTGCCGAGGTTCTAGAGTAATTGTCAAAAGAAATTCCAAAATCAGCAAACGATTTACGGATAATGCCGTCGTATTTATCAATCACTTCTTGAGGTGTAATGCCTTCTTTTTTGGCTTTCATCGAAATGGCAACACCGTGTTCGTCGCTTCCGCAAACAAACAACACGTCTCTTCCTTGCAATCGTAAATAGCGCGAATAAATATCTGAAGGCACATAAACCCCCGCCAAATGGCCAATGTGAATAGGGCCGTTAGTGTAAGGCAAGGCTGCCGTAATGGTATATCTTGTTGGATTTTCTAACATAATAACAGTTTAAAAATGCTGAAATGAATTCAGAATGACTGCAAAAATAACTTTTTTTATCATAGGTACAACTAAGGCTTCCAGCCTTCAAAAGGCTAGAGACCTTAAACGAAGCTTTGGAAAACTGTAAACTTTGTCTCGTTCTTAGCAAACATTTCCTTAAATTTGCGTGCGCAAGGCGCAAAAAATTACAGAGAGTTATAAAAATCAAGCTATGTTACAAATTGCATTTATTAGAGAGAATCAGGAAAAAGTAATCAACGCTTTGGCAAAAAGAAACATCGATGCCAAAGGAATTGTGAGCGAAGTAGTTCAATTAGACGAGCAACGTCGTGCTACGCAAGTGGAGTTAGACAACACTTTATCCGAATCTAATAAATTGTCCAAAGACATTGGCGAATTGATGAAAAGTGGCGAGAAAGCAAAAGCTGCCATTTTAAAAGAAAAGACCGTTTCGTTAAAAGAAAAAAGCAAAGATTTAGCCGAAAAAGCAGAAGCTTTAGCTGAAGAATTGACGCAAAAACTATATACCTTACCTAATTTACCTGCGGATATTGTTCCCGAAGGAAAAACACCAGAAGAAAACCTAAACGTTTTTGAAGAAGGTACGATTCCTGTTTTGCACGAAGGCGCATTGCCACACTGGGAATTGGTAAAAAAATACGACATCATCGACTTTGAGTTGGGGGTAAAAATTACGGGAGCTGGTTTCCCAGTGTACAAAGGAAAAGGAGCGCGTTTGCAACGTGCTTTAATCAATTATTTCTTAGATAAAAATACCGCAGCAGGCTACAAAGAAATGCAAGTGCCGCATTTGGTAAACGAAGCATCAGGCTACGGAACAGGACAATTGCCAGACAAAGAAGGTCAAATGTACCACTCAACTATTGACGATTTGTATTTGATTCCAACGGCGGAGGTTCCGGTTACTAATTTGTTTCGTGATGTGATTTTAAACGAAAGCGAATTGCCTATTTTGTGTACGGCCTACACGCCATGTTTCCGTCGTGAGGCAGGTTCGTATGGAGCGCACGTGCGTGGATTGAACCGTTTGCACCAATTTGACAAAGTGGAAATTGTTCGCGTAGAGCATCCAGACAACTCGTATGAGGCGTTGGACGGTATGGTAGAACACGTGAAAAACATTTTGCAAGAACTTCAATTACCGTACAGAATTTTACGTTTGTGTGGTGGCGACATGGGATTCACTTCGGCATTGACTTACGATTTTGAAGTATTTTCTACGGCACAAGACCGTTGGCTAGAAATTTCTTCGGTATCTAATTTTGAGACGTTCCAAGCCAATCGTTTGAAATTGCGTTTCAAAGACAAAGACGGGAAAAACCAATTGGCACACACCTTAAACGGAAGTTCATTGGCATTGCCAAGGGTTTTGGCAGGCATTATAGAAAACTACCAAACACCAGAAGGGATTGTAATTCCAGAAGTACTACGTCCGTATTGCGGGTTTGATATTATAGATTAATATATTACCATATAAGGCATATAAGTTCATTTAAGGTTTGTCCTTCGAAGAAAGAGAAATCAAACAATTAGAGTAACCAAATTAATAACAACTTATACGACCTTATATCCCTTATATGGTTCATAAAAAATAATTCTAATTCAATGAAAAAACTACTCCTTCATATCAACCTGTTTTTTTCATTGATTGGGTTCTCCCAAAACGAGCAATTAGCCCAATATTATTACGATAAAGGCGATTTTGAAAAAGCCAAAATCAGTTACGAGGAACTCCTGCAATCGGTACCTCAAAATTACCAATACTTCATTAGAACCATTGATTGTTACCAACAATTAAAACAGTTTGACATCGCTGAAAAAGCCATTCAAACCCGATTCGACAAATACAAACAGAGTTCGCTTTTGGTAGAACTAGGGTATAATTTCAAAATACAACATCAGGACGAAAAGGCTCAAAAGTATTTTGAACAAGCCTTGGCTAAAATCAAATCCAACCCAAATGAAGTCTATGGCATAGCCAATTCCTTTGAGAAAAAAGTGGTGTTGGATTATGCGCTTAAAGCCTATCAAACTGCAGTGCAACTGCAGCCTAATTTTAATTTCAATTACCAAATGGGCTTGTTGTACGGGCAATTAGGCAATACAGATAAGATGATTGATACGTTCTTAGACGAGGCTTTTACCCATCCCGAAAGTACCATTTTGATTCAAAATCAATTTTCTCGGTTCATGACCGATGAAGGTGATGCGGGATTTTCGACTAATTTGCGCAAAGCATTAATTGCACGAACTCAAAAAAACCAAGAGGTGTATTGGAACCAATTTTTGAGTTGGTTGTACATTCAGCAAAAGGAATTTGGCAAAGCCTTTATCCAAGAAAAAGCCATTTACAAACGCAATCCTGAATCGCTCTCAGCGTTACTCAATTTGGCTCAGTTGACTATTGATGAAAAAGACGAGGCAACCGCTAAAACGATTTTAGGTTTTGTTATAGAAAACACGATGGATGTCGAATTATTAGTGCAAGCCAATACCTATTTGATGCAACTCAAAATCGACACAACTCCCGAAAAAGACTGGGCTGGTCTTGAAACCGAATTATCGGCTTTGATGACTCGTTACGGAATCCGTCCTTTTACCTTATCTTTGCAGCTGATGCAGGCACATTTTTTGACGTTTAATTTAAAAAAATCCGAAGCAGGAAAGGCGATTGTTCGCGCTGCATTGGAGTTGCCGTTGAACGAATACGAAACGGCGCAGGCCAAAATGGAGTTGGCAGATATTCTGCTGTACGAAGCCAAATTCAATCAGGCGTTGTTGTATTATTCGCAAATTGAAAATGATTTGAAGAACGATGCGGTGGCGCACGAAGCGAGTTTGAAAGCGGCTAAAACCAGTTATTTCAAAACTGATTTGGATTGGGCGCTGAAACAATTCAAAGAGTTGAAATCGGCGAGTACCCAGTTAATTGCCAATGATGCGTTGGAGTATTTTTTGTTGATTAATGACAATACGGTTGCCGATTCGACGCAGGTAGCATTGAAGGCTTTCGCCAAAGCGGACTACCTTGGGTACCAAAACCGAAATCAGGAAGCGATTCAGGCTTTTCAAGCGATTTTGAAACAATACAAAGGGCAGGAGATTGAGGCGGTTACTTTGTTGCGATTGGGAAAATTATACGAAAAAATAGGCGATTTTTCGTTGGCTTTGCCCCAATACCAAAGTATAATAGAGCAGCATTCGGACGGAATTTATGTAGATGAAGCGCTTTATTTTTCGGCAGAATTGTATAAAAATCAATTGCAATTGCCCGAAAAAGCAAAGTCTTTGTATGAAAAGATAATTTTCAACCACCAAGACAGTATTTATTTTGTGGAGGCAAGGCGAAAATTTAGAGAATTACGAGGAGATACTAATTTATAAAAAAGGTTATGGGGTTATTTGTTTATTTGGTTAAACAAATAGCAATTTTTAAAATTTGAGAACCATTAAGAAATTAAGTTGCATTAAGAAAGAGACTTCATGGATTTTGTAGCATCACTATCTTGTACATTCCATCTTAATGATTCTTAATACCTTAACGGGAAAAATTAAAATAACCGTATAACCAAATAAACCTATAAACTAAAAATGATACTTTACAACGTAACAGTTAACATACAAGAAAGCGTTCAAGACCAATGGTTGCAATGGATGCAGCAAACTCGAATTCCGGCGATTTTAGCGACAGGGAAATTTTCTTCGGCCAAAATTGTGAAGGTGTTGATTGAAGAAGAAATGGGGGGAACCACTTATTCAGTTCAATTTACTACCGATAGCAAGGCCACTTTGGAAAAATATTATGCAGAAGATGCACCGCAATTCCGTCAAGAAAGTTACCAGTTATTTGGCGAAAAAATGCTGGCTTTCAGAACCGAATTGGAATTAATTTCTGAACACAAATAAAATAGTGAGATTGCCTCGTGCCTCGCAATGACATAATGGAAAAAGTAAAAGCTAAAAAACATCTCGGACAACATTTCTTAAAAGACGAAAGCATTGCCAAAGCCATTGCCGATACTTTAAGTTTAGAAGGCTATCATGATGTACTGGAAATAGGGCCAGGAATGGGTGTTTTGACTAAATATTTATTGGACAAACCTACCAATACCTATGTGATTGAAATCGATACAGAGTCGGTGGCGTATTTGGATGCCAATTACCCTAAGTTGAAAGACAAAATCATTTCAAAAGATTTCTTGAAATACGATATCAACGAAATTTTTGAGGGTAAGCAATTTGCGATTATTGGTAACTTTCCGTACAATATTTCGACTCAAATTGTGTTTAGGACCCTGGAATTTCGCCATCAAATTCCGGAGTTTTCTGGCATGTTCCAAAAAGAAGTGGCGGAACGTATTTGCGAGAAAAAAGGAAGCAAAACCTATGGCATTTTATCGGTTTTAGCACAAGCGTTTTATGATGCCGAATACTTGTTTACAGTAGATGAGCACGTGTTCAATCCGCCGCCAAAAGTAAAATCGGGTGTGATGCGTTTGCGACGAAAAGAAGACTATAGTTTGCCGTGTGGCGAAAAATTATTCTTCACAGTAGTGAAAACAGCCTTTCAACAACGTAGAAAAACCTTGCGTAACAGTTTAAAAACCTTAAATTTGTCAGATAATTTAAGAGAAGATAAAGTTTTTGATCTTCGTCCAGAACAACTTAGCGTTGAGGACTTTATAGCACTCACTCAAAAAATCGAAGCCGATGGAATTTAAAATCAGCAAAGAACTAATTCAAGAATTAGAGCAACTCATTCAATCGAAGAACGACCAGCAATTGGAAGTTTTGTTGAATGACATGCACCATGCTGATATTGCCGAAGTTTTAGACGAACTTGATTTTGAGGAGGCAATCTATATTTTTAAAGTTTTAGATAGTGATAAAACGGCCGAGATTCTTTTAGAATTAGAGGACGATTTACGTGAAAAAATCTTAAAAGGGCTTTCGCCAAAAGAAATTGCAGAAGAGCTTGACGAGTTAGAAACGAATGATGCCGCGGATATTATTGCCGAGTTATCGCAAGAAATTAAGGCAGAAGTAATCTCGGAATTGCAAGACGTTGAACACGCCAAAGACATTGTAGATTTGCTTCGTTATCCAGAAGATACTGCGGGGGGAATCATGCACAAGGAGTTGGTGAAAGTAAACGAAAACTGGAATGTGCTTACTTGCGTGAAAGAAATGCGCATTCAAGCCGAAAATATTTCAAGAGTGCATTCGATTTATGTCGTGGATGATGAAGATCGTTTGAAAGGACGCTTGTCGCTTAAAGATTTATTGACTACTTCTTCCAGAACACCCATTAACGATGTCTATATCCGAAAATTGAACTCGGTAAATGTAGACACCGAAGACGTTGAGGTGGCGCGTATCATGCAAAAATACGACTTAGAAGCCATTCCGGTGGTGGATGAATTGGGTCGTTTAGTAGGCCGAATTACCATTGACGATATCGTAGACGTAATCAAGGAAGAAGCTGACAAGGATTACCAAATGGCGGCGGGTATCACCCAAGACGTAGAAGCTGACGATAGTGTTTATGAACATACCAAAGCGCGTTTGCCTTGGCTAATTATGGGAATGCTCATTGAACTTGTAGCTTCCTATGTATTGAAGGGCAATGAAGCGACTTCGCAAGAATTTTACACCTTGATTATTTTTATGCCACTACTTTCGGCAACCGCAGGGAATATTGGAGTGCAAGCTTCGGCAATTATTGTGCAAGGTTTGGCTAACGGTACTTTAAAAGGATTTAGTAAAGACTATTTTAGTAAAGAAATTACGGTTGCAATGATTTCCGGAACCATTATTTCGTTATTAGTTTTGGGGTATCATACCATTATGTATGGGCAATTCCAAGTAGGATTAGCCATTTCTATTTCGATTGTTGTTGTGATTTTATTTGCGGCTACTTTAGGAACTTTGGTGCCGTTGTTTTTACATAAAAAGAAAATTGATCCGGCTATTGCTACCGGACCCTTTATTACTACGACCAATGATGTATTTGGAATTATCTTGTATTTTACCATTGCAAAATTGATTTTAGGAGTATAAAAGAAACACACAACACAACCACTATAACTACACAACATGAACGTACACATTATTGGCGGGGGAAACTTAGGAGCCTCTATCGCCATTGGAATTGCTAAATTCACCGAAGGCAATCAAGTAACCGTAACCCGAAGAAACACCGCTAATATTCTACATTTAGAACAACTAGGCGTTACCGTTTCTACCGACAACAAACACCGTATTCAAGACGCAGATATTATTATTTTGACCATTAAACCGTACCAAGTCGATACTGTTTTGGCCGAAATATTGCCTGTAATTGCTAATAAAACCATTGCTTCGGCAGTGAGTGGATTGTCAATTGAAAACTTGCAAAATAAAATTGGCACCACCCACCAAGCGGTGCGTATTATGCCCAATATTGCAGCACAATTTGGCGCATCAGCAACTTGTATTGCGTTTCAAGAAAACAACAAAGAGGTGGCTCAAAACGTAGTGCGTTTATTTGAAGGTTTGGGAACAGCACCTATTATTGACGAAAAATTAATGGACGCTGCTACCGTTTTGGCGGCAAGCGGAACGGCTTTTGCCTTGCGTTACATTCGTGCCTCAATGCAAGCGGGTATCGAAATTGGATTTGATTGGCAAACGGCCTTGGCGATTTCAGCCCAAACGGTGAAAGGCGCTGCCGAAATGCTATTAGAAGAAAAAACCCATCCAGAACAATTGATTGACCGAGTAACTACGCCTCAAGGCTGTACGATTGCTGGTTTGAACGAAATGGAATTGCACGGGTTTAGTTCGTCACTAATTAAAGGAATTAAAACCTCGTTGAAACAGATTAAGGGGTAGGTTCTTTTTAAATTAAACGAAAGGTCGCTTAAATAGCGACCTTTTTTGTTTTTATAATTTAAAAGGATGGCTTTAGTATTATTTGCGTAAAGTCAGGAGACTTTGTGCAGCGGTTTTTTTTAGTTGCCACGCGAAAGGATTCGCGCGGTGGCTGGGGGACTTTTACCACAAAACTTGATTTGAAAAACTAATGTTTGATTAACCACAAAACTGTCTTTGGAACACGAAACCCCGCCTTTTGGGTAGGTGCTGTTATGGGCTGGGTTTTTTCTATTTGCAATGTTCATCAAGTCGTTCTTTTGCATAGTCTGCACCAAGTTCGAGTGCTTTCTTCCAGTCCTCACAAGCGCCTTTTTTGTCTTTCAAATTAAATTTTGAGTTTCCTCGGTTAAAATATGCTTGTTGTTTGTTTTCCAAATCTATTTTGTCCATTGACAGAACTTTATTGTAATCGTCAATTGCTCCCGAATAATCACCGTTTTCATCTTTTAAACTACCACGATTTGTTAATGCACTAACAAAGTCTGGTGCAATTTCGATTGCTTTGTCATAGTCGCGTAGAGCAGATTTCCAAGTATGTAGTTCATTTTTTACAATTGCTCTTGAGTAATAAGAGTTAGGATCCTTTGGATTAATATTTAAGGTTAGCGACCAATTAATAATTGAACCGCTTAAGTCTCCCTTTTCGTAACACTCAACACCTTTGTCAAAAGAATAATCAGCTTTAGAAGTGTCTAAGTCTGGAAATTTTTGGTCTTTCGGGTCGAACGGTCCACCGTAAGCGTCAAGTTTTGCGTCAAACTCATAACCTCTTTTATACATATCCAAAGCCCAATAAAGTAAATTGTCCGCTGTTATTGGAATTTCGTTAGTCTCTCCGTTAATTTCCCAAAGGTCTTCATACTTTTTTACTTCTTGAACTGTATATGGATAATGTGATTTGATAAACTCTCCTAATTTTATCAAATTCTCTTTTTTGTCAGAAATAAAAGTGAAGTCCATTTTTGTTAAGCAGTTATCCTTCAGTCCGCTTTTCACCATACTATTATGAACGTCTTCTGCTGAAACCATTTCCTTTCCGAAATTGTCTACAAAGTTGTCCCAAGTAAAAAATTTATTTTCCATTTTCTTTTGTCCGCAAGCAGTTAGTATAGTTGTTAAAAGTAGTAATGTCAGTATTTTTATTTTCATAGTTGTGTCGTCTGTTAACCTTGCCCATAACTCGTTTATATGCGAAACTTTCAAACTACTTTTATTCCAAATGGGCAATATTGACGAAAGTTTAGCCTGTTTTTAGTTCAATTTTTTTGATACGCTTTTCAAATGTAGCTAATTTAATGTGAAAATGAACTAATTTGAAAATGGGGTTATTCGATTATTAAATGCTCATTCAACAACTCGACATTAAAACTCACTTTAGCGTTCAATGCTTTAAAAACTTTTAGTATGGTATCAAATCGTGCATCGGTGGTGCTGTTCTCAATTTTTGAAATTTGTGCTTTTTTTACACCAACTAATTCCCCCAGCTGTTCTTGTGTTAAGTTGCGCTCTTGTCTTGCTTGTTTAATAGCTTGACCCACTAAGTCAAGACGCAATTCATTTTCAAATTCGTCTCGCTTTTTTGTGCCTATTTTGCCTATATAGGCATCGGTTAATTCTTCTAAACTATATGTTTTCATAGGTTGTTGCTTTTGTTTTTAAAGTACGTTTCTCTTAAATTTTCGGCTCGTTCAATTTCGTTTTTTGGGATTTTGTCTGTTTTCTTAATTATACCGTGAGTTGAAATTACAACGGTATTTCTTTTGTCTGTTTTATCCCAAAATGCAAAAAGGCGGTAATACGTTTTGTTGTACTTTGTTCTAAACTCCCAAATTTCATCTTGTAATTTTTTGAAAAGTTCTTTGTCGTTTGCACTACGTGCTTTCCAAATATTATAGATGATTTTAGCTCTAGTTTTTTCGTCTAGTTCGTCCAAAAAGTGTTTTACATCCTCTAAAAATTCTACTTTAAATTTGGGTTCCATACTATTCTTGTCAAAGGTAAAAGTTTCCTAAATAAGAAACAAATTTTTATTATTAATCTTGAAATACAAAAACGACTCCTGCAAAACAGAGACCTACCAGCTCAGTTGTGTAAGGGTAAATTCGTTATAAAAATCTGTAAAGGAAACGACTTGGGGTCTGTTGCAGTTACAGGGGCTTTTTCAAATGTAGCAATTTTTTTAATGTGAAAATGAACTAATTCAAAAATTAGTGTGCCAAAAGTCTATTTCTTCAAACTCATTTTCAACCACAAAAATCCCAAAGTTCCTGAGACAAATGAAGCTACCAAGATGGCTATTTTAGAATAGGTAATTACAGCTTCGCCATCGTTTTTGAAGGCCAAAAGCGTTATGAAAATGGACATGGTAAAACCAATACCGCCAAGCATTCCGGCACCGAGAATGTGTTTCCATTGCAACTCTTTGGGCAAAGATCCAATACCTAGTTTCGTGCATAAAAAGGCAAAAAGGGTTATTCCAATAGGTTTTCCTAAAATCAATCCTGCCATAATCCCGATAGCGTTGGCGTGAGCTAAACCGTTGTACCAATTACTATCAATAGCAATGCAAGTATTGGCGATAGCAAACAAGGGCAGAATGAAAAAGGCTACTGGGCGGTGCAAAACGTGTTGCAATCGGTAAGAAGAACTGGTTTTTCCACCATCGCCATACGGAATAACAAAGGCTAAAAGTACACCAGTTATCGTGGCGTGAACCCCTGAATTCAACATACAATACCACATCAATCCACCACCAATCAAATAAGGAAGTAGGTTGTGTACTTTTTTTCTATTTAAAATAAAAAGCATTCCCATGATGCTAAAAGCCAAACCTAAATACAGAAAAGAAATCGTTTCTGTATAAAATACCGCAATGACCAGAATCGCACCCAAGTCATCAATGACAGCCAAAGCAGTCAAGAATATTTTTAAAGACGTTGGTACTCGGTTGCCTAAAAGTGATAAAATTCCAATAGCAAATGCAATATCGGTAGCCATAGGAATTCCGGTACCGTTTTGTGTTAGCGTGCCCCAATTGAACGCCAAGAAAATCCCTGCTGGAATTACCATTCCGCCGAGCGCTCCAAAAATAGGCAACGCAGCGTTTTTGATGTTGGACAATTCGCCTCCATACAATTCGCGTTCTAATTCTAACCCAATCAGTAAGAAGAAAATGGTCATTAGTCCATCGTTAATCCAATGGGTGATGGAATGATGTCCTATTTCGGTTTCCCAAACTCCAATATAAGTTGTTTGAATGGAAGAATTGGCTAAAGCCAAAGAAAGTACAGTCGCTAAAAGCAATACTAATCCACCTGCTTTTTCGCTTTCAAAAAACTCTCGAAACAATCGGCTGACCTTCATAGTTTTTGCATTTTAATGATATTGGCTGCAATTTACACATTTCACACCTATTTTTTTTGTTAATTTGGGTTTGCAAAACAAGAATCCTTTTATGGCAGTACACATTCTTCATATTGATAGTAATCATCCTTTGCTTTGGAACCAATTGGAACAAGCGGGTTTCGTGAATCACAAAGATTTTACGTCTTCTAAAGCGGATATCGAAGCTAAAATCCAAGATTACCAAGGTATTGTCATTCGTAGCCGATTCAAAATTGACCGAACGTTTTTAGATAAAGCGACTAGTTTGCAGTTTATAGCTCGAGTGGGGGCTGGACTAGAAAGTATTGATTGCGACTATGCCCAATCTAAAAATATTGCACTTATCGCCGCTCCCGAAGGCAATCGGAATGCGGTGGCAGAACACAGTTTGGGTATGATTTTGTCACTTTTTAATAATCTCAACCAAGCTGATGCCGAGATTCGCGCGGGACATTGGAATCGTGAAAGCAATCGCGGACACGAATTAGATGGTAAAACGGTTGGAATCATTGGATACGGAAATATGGGTAAGGCTTTCGCCAAAAAACTGCGTGGTTTTGAGGTGAATGTTTTATGTTATGATATCCAAGATAATGTAGAGGATGAAAATGCTAAACAAGTCAGTTTTGCCGAATTTCAAGAAAAGGTAGATGTCTTGAGTTTGCATATTCCCTGGACTCCTGAAACTGATAAAATGGTTGATGCGGCATTTATCAATGGTTTTGCAAAACCATTTTGGATGATTAATACTTCTCGCGGGAAAAATATTGTCACCGCTGATTTGGTTGCGGCCTTACAATCAGGAAAGGTTTTAGGTGCTGGGTTGGACGTGTTAGAATATGAAAAATTGTCGTTTGAAACCTTGTTTCAAGAGGCAACTACACCCGAAGCGTTTCAGTATTTACTGAATGCTAAAAACGTTATTTTGACACCTCACATCGCAGGTTGGACTTTTGAAAGTCATGAACGTTTGGCACAAGTGATTGTCGATAAAATAAAAGCACTTTATCTATAATTTAAAACTATTTGTATGGAAACAATGCAACAAGAAGCATGGAATACCCCTCAACCTCAATTCCAAAATAATAAAAAAGTAGCTTGTGGTATTTTTGCTCTTTTATTAGGTCCGTTTGGGGTGCATAAATTTTATCTAGGATACACTGGGACAGGAATAATTTGGTTAGTCTTAAGTATTTGTACTTGTGGGTTGCTAACTTCTTTGTTTGGTTTAATCGAAGGAATCATCTACTTGACAAAATCAGACGAGGAGTTTTATCAAACCTATCAAGTGGGTCAGAAACACTGGTTTTAATTTTTTGCCACAAAAACTTTTCACCATTAAGATATTAAGGCTTAATGTAACTTAATATCTCAATGGTTCAATTGTAATTTTAGTCCTCTTTCTCGTTGGATTTTCGTTCTAATTCTGCTTGGTATTCTTCAATAACAGGCTTCATTGTGCTTTCAGGAATGTCTGAAATTCTAAGGTAAATAAGTCCGTCAATAGCGTTGTTAAATAGAGGGTCTACATTAAAAGCAACCAAACGCGCGTTTTGTTTGATGTATTTTTTAATTAAAACAGGCAAACGCAAACTTCCAGGCTCTAATTCATCGATAACTTTATCAAACTTGTTCAAATCAGCTTCAGTTTCATTAAAAACAAAATCTTTATCGGCGTCTTTCAGTTTTACTTTGTACTCCTTTTTAGGATGAATGTACTGCGCAATATACGGGTCATAATAATGCGATTTCATAAATTCAATCATCAATGATTTTGAGAAATCAGAGAATTGATTGCTGATACTCACTCCACCTAACAAGAATTTATGTTCTGGATAATGTAAAGTAGTGTGAATAATTCCGCGCCACAACAAGAATAGCGGCATCGGTCTTTGTTGGTATTCTTTAATAATGAAAGCCCTGCCCATTTCAATAGATTGATGCATCATTTCGTGTAATTCTGGTTCGAAACGAAATAAACTATTCAAATAGAAACCATTCATTCCGTATTTCGGATAGATTTCAGCACCCAATCCCATTCGGTAAGCACCTGCTACTTTTTTGGCCTCATCATCCCATAAAAAAAGATGGTGGTAATATTGATCGTAATCATCTAGATCAATAGATTCGTTAGTTCCTTCGCCAACTTCTCTAAAGGTAATTTCTCTCAAACGTCCTAGTTCATGAAGAATGTTCGGAATTTTATCTGCTTTGGTAAAAAACACTTCGTAATTTTTACTTTGTAACAAACGGGCGTCAGCGGCTCTCAACGCTTCCACTTCAGCAATCATCTTTTCAGTATTGGCGGGTGTTACAATTTCTTTTGGATTTTTTTTCGAAGTCTTAAGGCTAGCTTTCTTCAAGAATTTACTTTTCTTCTCGAAAGGATTGGCTAACATATAGGTTTTCTTTCTCAAGAATTCAGAATAGTCTTCCAATGATTCGTATTCGTTTTGTTCGGCTACCGAAATAGGTTTTCCAATGCGCACTTTAATCACACGGTGTTTTTGACTGAACACTTCCGAAGGCAATTTAGCCGTACGCAAAGTACCGCTCATTTTTGAAAGTAAGTAAAATAGTCCGCTATTTTTAGCATGAAAATAAATGGGAACTACAGGGACTTGCGCCTTGCGAATCACTTTGATAGCACCTTCTTCCCAAGGTTTATCGACCATTAATTTTCCGTCTTTGTAGGTCGAAACTTCTCCCGCAGGGAACATCCCCAAAGGTTTTCCGTCGCTTAAATGACGCAAGGTTTCTTTGATTCCCACCACACTTGATTTGGCATCCTTATGATTTTCAAAAGGATTTACCGGCATGATGTATTTTTTTAAAGGTTCAATACGGTGCAAAAGGAAGTTGGCAATAATCTTGAAATTAGGCTCTCTTTCAAGCATTAATTTCAATAGTAAAACCCCATCAATTCCGCCTAGTGGGTGGTTTGAAATGGTAATATAAGGACCTTCTTTTGGAAGGCGTTTTAAATCTTCTTCTGGAATTTCAAATTTGATTTGTAAATCGTCTAACACGCCATTTAGGAAAGCGACTTCACTTAAATGTTTGTTTCTATCATAGACGTTATTTAATTCAGAAATCTTGAGTACTTTCATAAGTACCCAGCCCGAAAATGTACCTAGGAATCCGTATTTATCCGTATTTATTGCTTTCGCAACTTCTTTAGCAGTTACTAAACCCATATCATTTTTGTATTTAAGGCAAGTGACAAAGATAACAAAAAACTCCATTTTCTATCTTTTTCTGAATCAAACTTCTACTTTTTTATTACATTTGAAGACAGTATTACGCCTAATTAGGCATCAAAAAAACACCATTTTTAATGAAAATTATTTCCTACAATGTCAATGGAATTCGGGCAGCTATTTCAAAAGGATTGCTCGAATGGTTACAACAAGCTAATCCAGATGTCATTTGTTTTCAAGAGATTAAAGCCCAAGCAGATCAAGTGCCTACTTTGGATATTGAACTAGCAGGTTATCCGTATCATTATTGGTTTCCCGCTACAAAAAAAGGGTACAGTGGCGTGGCTATTTTGTCCAAAATAAAACCCAATAACATCGTTTTTGGAACAGGAATCGAACACATGGATTTTGAAGGGCGTAACCTTCGTGTGGATTTTGATGATATATCGGTGATGAGTTTGTACCTGCCTTCTGGAACTAACTCAGAGCGTTTGGATCACAAGTTTATGTACATGGATGATTTCCAAAATTATATTAACGAGTTAAAAAAGGAGGTTCCCAATTTAGTGATCTGTGGCGATTACAACATTTGCCATGAGGCGATAGATATTCATGACCCAATTCGCAATAAAAATGTATCCGGATTTTTGCCTGCCGAGCGTACTTGGTTAGACAATTTCTTGAAAAGCGGCTTCATAGATAGTTTCCGTTTTTTGAACAAAGAACCCGATAATTATACTTGGTGGACTATGCGTTTTCCTACGGCGCGGCTGAATAATAAAGGCTGGCGCATCGATTATTGCTTGGTAAGTGAGCCTTTGAAAGACCGAATCAAACGCGCCTTAATTTTGCCGGAAGCCAAACATTCAGACCATTGTCCAATTTTGGTAGAAATTGAGTAGTTTTGTGAGGAGCTATTCACTGCTGTACGCTATATCTGTGCCGCCGAACCCCGTCGTCACAGGATGTCGCTTCCATCAGGGCTAGGGTCACAATAAAAAAGAAAAAATTTAGTTTTAGTAACAAATAAAATACAAACCCCACTCATCATGATAAAAAAAGTTTCCATCGGATTGTTAGTATTGGCGTTAAGCACTTCTTGTGTGTCTAAAAAAATCTATACTGATTTAGAAAGTAAATACACCGATTTAAAGAAAGAAAACAGAACGCTTGCTGACGAGAATGCGGCTTTGGCAAAAGCCAAAAATCAATTGGAATTAGACGGTGCAGCTCTGAAAACAGATTTGGATAAATTAAAAGCTGATTACACCAAACTGAAAGCAGAACACGAAACTAATTTAGATAAATACAAAGCGTTACAAGATTCGTATGCGGCTTTAGAAAAAAACAGCAATGAGTCTTTAGAGAAAAACATGAAGAAAAATCGTGAGTTGCTTGACGAATTGGACGAAAAAGCGAAAGCTTTAGCCTTAGAACAAGAGCAATTAGGTAAAAATGCACAACGTTTGAAAGAACTAGAAGACATGATTGCGGCCAAAGAAGCAAGCATGAAAAAACTAAAAGAAACGTTGTCTAAAGCCCTTAACAGTTTTGAAGGAAAAGGCTTGACCGTGGAGCAAAAAAACGGAAAAGTATACGTTTCAATGGAAAACAAATTGTTGTTTAGTTCAGGAAGTTGGGCGGTAAGTTCAGAAGGTAAAAAAGCGGTAGTAGAACTAGGAAAAGTATTAGGAGATAATCCAGATATTGCCGTTTTAATTGAAGGGCATACTGATGATGATGCGTTTACGGCTTCGGGACCTATTGCTGATAACTGGGATTTGTCTACCAAAAGAGCGACCTCAATTGTAGGTATTTTGAGCGAAAACAAGAAAATCAATAAACAAAATTTAACGGCTGCCGGTAGAGGAGAGTTTTCTCCATTAGCAAGCAACGCTACTGCCGAAGGAAAAGCTAAAAACCGTCGTATCGAAATTATCTTAACACCACGATTAGATGCTATTGCTGAGATGTTGAATGAGATTAACTAGATTTTCAGAGTAGTAAAGTTTCAAAGTCATTGCGAGGAGGAACGACGATGCAATTTAAAACAAAAAAAGCGCAACTAATGTTGCGCTTTTTTTGTTTTAGATTGTGTTGCGGAGCATCAGTGTAATTCGTGTTCCATTTTCAATTACCATTTTATGAAATCAGAACTTGAATTTTGCTATTACAATTCCTATTGCTTTATTATATTTGTTCTTCAAAAAAGCAATGTACAATTATGAAATATACTACTCTACCCAATACCGATAGTAAAGTCAGTAAAATTTGTTTAGGCACCATGACTTTTGGTGAACAAAACACCGAAGCAGAGGGTCACGCCCAAATGGATTATGCTTTAGAACAAGGGGTTAATTTTTTTGATACTGCCGAGATGTATTCGGTACCAGGACGTCAAGAAACTTATGGAAGTACCGAACGCATTATTGGAACTTGGTTTAAAAAGACAGGTAACCGAGACCAAGTAGTTTTGGCTACAAAAATTGCGGGACCCAATCCTGTATTTACTTATATGCGCGAAAAAGTTGATTTTTCGCCAGCTAGTATTCAGTATGCCTTGGATCAAAGTTTGCAACGTTTACAAACGGATTATGTAGATATTTATCAATTGCATTGGCCAGAACGTAAAGCAAACTTCTTTGGTCAACGCGGATTTAAAGCGCAAGACGATGCTTGGGAAGATAACATTCACCAGGTATTGACTAGCTTGGAAGATTTTGTGAAACAAGGAAAAATCAAACATATTGGACTGTCTAATGAAACGCCTTGGGGATTAATGCGCTTCTTGGAAGAGCATAAATACCACAATTTACCGAAAATCAAAACCGTACAAAATCCCTATTCTTTATTGAATCGTTCTTTTGAAGTGGGTAATGCCGAGGTGTGTTTGCGCGAAAATATTGGTTTGTTAGCCTATTCACCAATGGCTTTCGGACTTTTGTCCGGAAAGTTCTTAAATGGGCAGCATCATCCAAAATCTCGTTTGGCTTTATTTCCTCAAATGGCACGTTATAGCAGTTCACAGTCGGCAGAAGCGACTCGGTTGTATAACGAAATCGCACAACAACATGGGTTGACTTTAACACAACTGGCTTTGGCTTTTATTGAACAACAACCTTTTGTTACCAGTACCATTATTGGTGCTACTACAATGGAACAGTTGAAAGAAAATATCAATACCATTCAAGTAACACTTTCAGATGAGGTATTGAAGGCAATTGACGGAGTTCAGGCTATAATTCCTGATCCAGCACCTTAGTTTCGAGGGTTGATCGTAATTAAATTATTTACCGCAGATTCGCAGATTTTTCAATACAATATCTGTGAATCTGCGGTTTAATTTTTCCAAATAATTTAAAATGGATACATTTTTAAATCAATCAATTGTTACATTGAAAATTCGTAAATCGTCCTTCGTAAATCGTATATAGTTACTCTTCCCCCGTTTTTAAAAATTCAAAGTCAAATTCTTCTCTTGGCGGAATCGAATCTATGGCAATTCCTGTAGTGTCTTGATGCTTATGAATGGTCAAAAAAGAACGTGCATTTCCTGAAAGCGATACGCCATACGGATTAATGCTGTCGCTAGCGGTTAAGATACCACGACGCAACATTAAATTACTTAAATAGCGTTGATTTTTCAGAGCAAAACCCTTTAAGTTACCTTGGTCGTCAAACTGATACATAAATTTCTTTGGACTCGGAATAATAGTAGCCAAGTACAAACATTCGTTGAAAGTTAAATCAGCAGGACTTTTTTGGAAGTAAAAACGGCTCGCTTCACCAATTCCATATATATTAGGCCCCCATTCGATAATGTTGAAATAGACTTCGAGCATGCGTTCTTTGCTTACAATTCGGTTGTTCTCCAAAATGTACACCAAAAGAATTTCTTCTAATTTTCGTGATAAAGTTTTTTCCCGAGTTAAAAAGACATTTTTAATCAATTGCATACTGATGGTGCTACCTCCACGAGAGAATTTACGCGTCTTTATGTTTTTGATAATGGATTGTTTGAATGCCTCGGTAATAAAACCGCGATGTCTAAAGAAAGAAGGGTCTTCAGTAGTTAATACACATTTTTTCAAGTAAGGCGAAATTTGTCCCATCGGAGTGTAATTTGGATTCGAACTACCCACAAATACAGGGCGTTGTCGTACGTTATCAATAATTGCACGGTATTCAAATTCGCCATTTAATTTTGCTAAATTGGCTTGACCAAAACGGTAAATGCGCAAATTTTCTTTGTTCAATTTACTGTCAAAAATAATATCTTCTGGCTTGTTTTTATTGAACATAAAATCCAATTTATAGTCAAAACTACCACTGGCTAACATGCCTTGAAAATTAGTAAATAATCCATCAGGAAGTGAAGTGATAAAATCCTGAGCTTGCATTTTTGGAATGCGAATGTTCATTTTATAAATAGTATCTTCTTCGGTTTCGTAAGCCAAATAGGGATGGAATTTAATTTGGTTCAATTGAACGGTTGAAGTACTGTCTAAAGAAATAAAGTCTTCGCCTAACAAGAAACGGTAGTCAAAACGCGCGTTTCGAATAACCACGTCTTTGCTAGCAATTTTAGGATGATTGACTTTCAAATTGGCAATAGATGAGTAGCCGTCAATGTGAAATTCATCGCCATCACTTTCAATATTTTCGATATTCAAACGAATGGAATCAAAACTAGAAAGCAAATGAAAACGTTCATCAAAATACGGTACTTTTATTGGTCCGCCATCCATATTAAAAAACTGAATATCGGCAGTTCTATCTCTTGGGTCGGCTTCTCCGGCAATACGCCAACGCTGAGCAAAAGTGTTGGTTTTAACGTGAATAATACTTTCTAAATCGCCACCGTCTAAGGCTAATTTCTTAATATCAATCGTGGCTTTTTTTCCGTTGTCGTCTAATTTGAAAACCAAATTTTTGATATCCATATCTGAGGGTACCAAATTCAACAAGCGGAAAATAATGCGTTTTGCCAAAGCAGCATAATCTCTTTTTTCGTCTGTGACTTCTTGATTTTTGTTCTTTTTCAAAAAAGCATCAAAGTTACGAACGTTGCCTTTTTTTATCAATTGGACCAAGCCATTCTTAATTTCTAAAGTGCCCAGTTGCACATCACCAATCAATAAATGCCAAAAACTGATGCTGGTTTTCATCTTTTGGATTTTGAATAAAGTGTCGGCATGTTTGGGAGCCAAAACGACATCTGTCAAGTTTACGGCCGATATCCCGTCAAAAGAGGCTGTTTTTATGGTGAATTTACTGTCGTAATCACGATCCATTTTGGTGGCTACTTTTTCTAAAGTCACTTTTAAAATTTCGTCTCTGAAATAATAAAAAGTAGCCAAAGTAGAAGCGAATAAAACCAAAATAACCACAAGGGTAATCCCTATTTTCTTCTTGTTGAATCTCATAAAAATGCCAAATTATTGAAGTTGTAAAGAAAGTAAAAAAAAGCCAATTTTTCAGCTGAAATTAAAAGCGGTAGCATTTTTTTGGAGTGATACAAAAATCTAAACGCACGTCTTTTTCAAAAACATCTGAAATGACGTTTTCGGCTTCAAAAAAAGAAAGTCCAATTTTGATAGTGTCGGGTTGGCATTCTGCTAAAAACTGATCGTAAAAACCTTTGCCATAGCCCACTCGATTTCCTACATTATCAAAAGCTAACAGCGGCACAAACACCACTTCAATTTTAGAAGAAGGAAGTTCGATTCCATCCACAGGTTCTGGGATATTGTATTCGTTTTTCTTGATTTTGGTGTTATCGGTCAATAGAAAATGCGTCATTTTTCGGGTGATAAAATCCGATTTTGAAATGATAATTTCTTTGTCTTTACCTGAAAGCAAGTGCAGTAAGAATTCTGTATTGACTTCTTTTTGTTCTTCAATATGTAAGAAAATATGAAAATAGGTTTTATCCCAAATGTCAAGTGCTAGCACGCCATTGGCAATAGCCAAACTCATTTCTTCAATTTCAGCTTCTGAAAGATTTCTGCGGAGCGCTTTGTATTGAATGCGCAATTCGTTTTTTGTCATTATATTTTTTTTACCACATAGAAACATAGAATTAATTGTATTGAAAGAACAAGATAGACGTTTCACGATTCACAAAGTAACTATGAGAAAAATAAAATTATTTCTATCCTTTTCTTTTTTTACCAAGAAACACGCTATGTTTCTATGTGGTTAAATAGTAAAAAATAAAAGTAACATTAATTTTCGTGGTGTAAAAGAAAATCATTGATTTTGATTTACAAAGATGTTATTTGTAAATTTGAAAACAATTCGAGCCAATACAAAATGACGCCACCAAGCATTGCTTTACAAATACAAACCCTGCCGGACAATCCTGGAGTATATCAATACTATGATAAGGAGGGGAAGATTTTGTATGTAGGCAAAGCCAAAAATTTAAAAAAAAGGGTTTCGTCGTATTTCAATAAGATCCATGATACCGCCAAGACGAATGTTTTAGTCAAGAAAATTGTGACCATCAAACACATAGTGGTGCCTACCGAAACCGATGCGCTTTTGTTGGAAAATAATTTAATCAAAACCTTGCAACCGCGTTATAATGTAATGCTACGGGATGACAAAAGTTATCCGTGGTTGTGTATCAAAAAAGAACCTTTTTCGCGCATTTTTTCCACTCGAAGAATGGTCAAAGATGGTTCGGAATATTTTGGGCCTTACACCAGTTTCAAGACGGTACATACTATTTTGGACTTGATTAAAGAATTGTATCCGTTGCGCACATGCAATTATGATTTAAGTGCCAATAATATTGAAAGCGGCAAGTTCAAAGTGTGTTTGGAATACCATATCGGCAATTGTAAAGGCCCTTGCGAAGGCTATGAAACCGTTGCTGAATACCAAAAACAAGTCGATGCAATTCGAGAAATTTTAAAAGGAAACTTCAAAGAAAGTTTAAAGGATTTCAAGCGTAAAATGATAGAGTTAGCGCAAGAAATGCGTTTTGAAGAAGCACAAAAAATCAAAGAAAAAATAGAAGTTTTAGAGAATTACCAATCGCGTTCTACGATTATCAATCCGAAAATCACCAACATTGACGTGTTCTCCATTATTTCCGACGAAAGTGCTGCTTATGTCAACTTTTTGCAAATTTCCCACGGTTCGATTATTCGTTCTCATACGATGGAAATCAAAAAGAAATTAGAAGAAACCGATGAAGAATTATTGGAATTAGCCATTATTGAACTTCGGGAACGCTTTCAGTTATTGTCCAAAGAAATTATTGTCCCTTTTGAAGTGGATTTGGGCGAAAATATCAAAATCACGGTGCCGCAATTGGGTGACAAAAAACAAATTTTAGATTTGTCCATTCGCAACGCCAAATTCTACCGCCTTGAACAGTTGAAACAATTGCAAATTGTAGATCCTGACCGACACGTGAACCGAATTATGGCACAGATGCAAAAAGATTTGCGCCTGCCTGTAGAACCGCGTCACATTGAATGTTTTGATAATTCCAATATTCAGGGAACCAATCCTGTTTCGGCTTGTGTGGTTTTCAAAGACGGTAAGGCGAGTAAAAAAGACTACCGTCACTTCAACATCAAAACGGTGGAAGGGCCGAATGATTTTGCTTCTATGGAAGAGGTGGTGTACCGACGATACAAACGTCTTTTGGACGAAAACCAACCTCTGCCTCAATTGATTATTATTGACGGTGGTAAAGGACAGTTGTCCTCCGCTTTAAAGAGCATTGACGATTTGGGTCTTCGCGGAAAGATTACCGTTATTGGTATTGCCAAACGCTTGGAAGAACTCTTTTATCCAGGCGATTCCATTCCGCTATATCTTGATAAAAAATCAGAAACGCTAAAAGTGATTCAGCAATTACGTAACGAGGCGCACCGTTTTGGAATTACCCATCACCGTGACAAACGTAGCAAAGCAGCCCTCAATTCGTCTATAGAATCTATTCCCGGCATTGGCGAAAAGACCATGACGGCTTTAATTCAACACTTTAAAAGTGTTAAAAGATTGAAATTGGCCACCGAAAAAGAAATTTCTGAGGTAGTTGGACTATCAAAAGCCAAAAAAATTACCGACTTTTACACTACCAAATAATTTTTTATGAGCCCATCCCAGCTGTTCGTTTCAAGCCCTCTTTCAAAACCCTTTTTTTCTAAGGAAAAAAAAGGAGCTTCTGTTGTCGCTCTTTTTTCTCCAGAAAAAAGAGGCTTTTTTCTTTCGGGGCTATCCACTTCCATCTGGGGCTTGTTACTTGTTGGGTTATTCCTGTTTAGTTTTCAAAACATTCTGGCACAAGAACAAAAAAGACCCAAAATAGGTTTGGTGTTAAGCGGGGGTGGCGCCAAAGGGTTCGCTCATATTGGGGTGTTAAAAGTGCTCGAAGAGGCTGGAGTTAAGATTGATTATATAGGCGGTACTAGTATGGGAGCCGTTGTTGGCGGATTGTATGCTTCAGGATATAATGCTACTCAAATAGATTCTATTTTTCAGACGACTAATTTTGACGAATTATTAAACGATTACATCCCAAGGTCTTCCAAAAGTTTCTATGAAAAAAGAAACGATGAGTCGTATGCTTTAGTGCTTCCGTTTAATAAATTTCGTATCGGGATTCCCGAAGCCTTATCTAAAGGGCTGTATAATTTTAATTTACTGAGTAGGTTGACTAGAAATGTGCGACATGTAAAAGATTTTAATCAATTACCTACGCCATTTTTATGTATAGGAACTAATATTGAAACAGGGAAACAAGTGCTACTCAACAAAGGAAATTTGGCGCAAGCCATGTTGGCAAGCGCGGCTTTTCCGTCTTTATTTTCACCTATTGAAATTGATGGGGAATTATTAGTTGATGGTGGTGTGGCTAATAATTACCCTATTGAAGAAGTTCGAAATTTAGGAGCTGACATTATTATTGGAGTAAATGTTCAAGATGGTTTAGCTGACCGAACACAGCTTAAAAATGCAACAAAAATATTAGTCCAAATTACGAATCTGCAGTCGATAGAAAAGATGAAAAGCAAAATCATCGACACAGACATCTACATCAATCCAGATATTAAAAATTACGGAGTTATTTCCTTTGATAAAGGAAAAGAAATAGTTCAAAAAGGAGAAGAAGCAGCGTTTTCTGTTTATGAAAAACTTCGTGCTTTGGCAAATCCACAGCAATTATATGAAAAACCTAAACTGAAATTAGACAAAGACAGTTTACAATTTGCTAGAATTAACACCAACGAGTTAAAGAACTTTAATACAGATTATGTTCTAGGAAAATTAGGTTTTAAATCAGGAAAAAAAATCACGTATGCTGATTTGCAATCGGGAATAAATACTATTAATGGAACTCAGAACTTTAGCGCTATAAGTTATTCGTTTGAATTGGAAGAACAGGGAGAAAGTCTTAATTTGAAATTAGTTGAGAACCCAACAAAAGACTATTTGAAATTTGGACTCCATTACGACGGTTTATTTAAAAGCGGTGTGTTGGTCAACTTAACTCACAAAAAGACCCTGTTTAAAAATGATATTACCTCCTTGGATTTAGTTCTTGGAGATAATTTTAGGTACAATTTGGATTATTACATTGATAATGGATTTAATATTAGTTTCGGATTCAGATCGCAGTTCAATCAATTCAATCGAAATGTGTCCAAATCATTAGGTGATATAGATTTAATGCCTTTTGGAATAGATGCTGTTAATCTTGATTTTTCTGATTTGACTACTCAGGCGTATGTTCAGTCTGGATTTGCACAAAAATTTTTGGTTGGTGCTGGTTTAGAACTGAAATATTTAAAGATTAAATCGGATATTTTAACTAATGTTAATTCGATAATTGATAATAGTAGCTATTGGAGTGCCTTTGGTTATATGAAATTTGATTCGTTTGATAATAAATACTTTCCTAAAAAAGGATGGTATTTTGCTGCCGATTTTCAGTCGTATTTAGTTTCTTCGAATTATACCAATGATTTTTACCCTTTTTCAATTATTAAAGCAGATTTTAGAAAAGCAATTACTTTTTTTGATAAGGTAACGTTTAAATTTCAGTCGGATGCTGGAGCGTCTATCGGAAGCGACAGCGTGCCATTTTTCAATTTCGTTTTAGGAGGATATGGATTTAATCCAGTCAATAATTTCAAACCATTTTACGGTTATGATTTTTTAAGCGTAGCTGCCAATAGTTATATTAAAGTTGGCGGAACTATTGATTATCAATTTTATAGAAACAACCATCTGAATTTCTCTGCCAATTTTGCCAATTTAGATCACAATCTTTTCAAGTCGGTAAATTGGATTGCTTTTCCTAAATATTCAGGTTATGCTTTAGGGTATGGATTAGATACTGCCATTGGTCCTGTTGAAGTAAAATATTCTTGGTCTCCAGAAAATGCCAAAGGATATACTTGGTTTGGTGTTGGTTTTTGGTTTTAGGCATTCAATTAGACGTTTTTTACGTTTAAAAGTCTTAATTTTTGCATTTTTATTGTGAATTTCAACAGAAAATTTCCAAAATAAATTAAAATAATCATTAAAAAAGGCACTTATTTTTTTATTATGTAAAAAAATAAGTGTTTTCGAATTTATAAATATCAAATCTTCTGTTAAAGTCTATTTTTAAGAAAAAAAATCATTGAACTTGCTATAACTTTGTAAAACAAAAATGAAGGGGGTGGTTTCCCTTCAATTTTTGATATAAATTTTCATAATTTATAGTTTTTTGGTTAGTTAATAGCACAAAAACTCAGTCAATATTTGACTGAGTTTTTTTGTTTTAATACTTTTGGTACGAAATTGGTAGTCGAAACATATAAGTATCCCAAAATCAAAATGAAAAAAATCTCCGTATTCGTAGCGCTCCTTCTAGCTATTTCTTCGTATTCTCAAAAAGAAGATGCTTTTGGTGTAGGAGAGTGGTTTAAATTCCGAATCCATTACGGTTTTGTTAACGCTGGGTATGCTACTTTAGAGGTAAAAGACGCTGCAATTAACAATACAAAAGTGTTTCACGTAGTTGGAAAAGGATTTACTACAGGAATTTCTCGTTTTTTCTTTAAAGTGGAAGACATCTACGAAAGTTATATCGATAAAACAACTAACAATCCCTATCAGTTTGTTCGTAAAATAGATGAGGGAGGATATACCAAAAATCAAGAAGGTTTTTTTACCCAGTCGACCAATAGAATTTTGGTAAAAGATTATAAAAACGATACAGAAAAGACATTTGCAATTCCAAAGAATACGCAAGACATTATGTCGGCTTTTTATTATTTGCGAAATTTCCCAAATATTGATAAAATTAAACCTGGCGAATCAGTTGCTATTGATTTATTTTTTGACGAAGAAACTACAAAGTTTAAGTTAAAATTCATTGGCAGAGAAGATATTACTACTAAATTTGGCACCGTTACTACGATGATTTTTCGACCATTGGTTCAATCGGGTAGAGTTTTTAAAGAACAAGAAAGCTTAACTGTTTGGATTTCAGATGATGATAATAAAATCCCTCTTAGAATTCAAGCCAGCCTTGCAGTAGGTTCCATTAAAGCAGATTTAGATGCATTCAAAGGATTGAAAAATCCGTTTAAAGTAAAACAATAATGACTAGCACCAATAGTTCAGCAGCTATTTTAAAAGAAATTGATTTAAAATACGACGCCATCAATCAAAAAACGGAGACCCAGCTCGAAGGTTTGCTTTGGTCTAAACCAATAACTTATTGGGATTATATTCAAACGGATGCGTTGTTGAGTCTTCAAACGCAGAGAACAACACTTCCTGACGAAATGGTCTTTATTATGTACCACCAAGTTAATGAATTGATTTTCAAGATGATTTTGTGGGAAATGCGTCAAATTTCGTATTGCCAAGATATTCAAATTGATTTTTTTACAGAACGATTACTGCGCATTAGTCGCTATTTTGATATGTTGACCACTTCGTTTGAAATCATGGAAAACGGAATGGAAGTGGAGCAGTATATGAAATTTAGAACTACTTTAACGCCAGCAAGCGGTTTTCAAAGTGCACAATACCGATTGATTGAATTCTGTGCTACCGATTTGATTAATTTAATTGACCACCGATTTAGATCTTCTATTGATAGAGATACTTCGTTTGAGTATGCTTTTGAGCATTTGTATTGGCAAGCTGCAGGTAAGGATTATAAGACAGGAGAAAAATCGTTTCTCTTGGAAGAATTTGAAAGAAAATATAAAAATGTTTTCTTAAGTCACATGCAAGAATACAACACGATTAATATTTGGCAAAAGTTCAAACAATTGTCTGTAGAAGAGCAAAATAGCCCTGCTTTGATACAAGCGATGCGTCATTTAGATTACACGGTAAATATTACTTGGGTCATACAACATTTGAATGTTGCTATTAAGTATATAGACCAAAGCGGATTGGGAGATGGAGAGGCCACAGGAGGTAGCGATTGGAAAAAATACATGCACCCGAAATACCAACGAAGAATATTTTTCCCTGAATTATGGAGTGCTGATGAATTAGCTAATTGGGGAGAAACCAAATAATAGGATTGTCTAATGTTAAAAAGAATACTGCCCTTTTTCGTAATTGTAATTATGCTACTATCTGTCCTTTCTTGTACTAAAAATCAAGAAAGTTTGGACGACCAAGAAGTTCAACTAGCTCCTAAAAAAAGTGAGTTTGGGTTTACATATGCTGACTTCAATGTAATTCATGATACGATTAAAAAAGGAGATACTTTTGGCAGTATTATCGAAAGGCAAAATATTGGAGATAAGAAAGTGTATGACATCATTGAAAAAGTCAAAGACACTTTTGACGTACGCATTATGCGGTACAACAAGCCTTATGTGTTACTTCGATCAAAAGACAGAAAAAACAAATTACAGGTTTTTATTTATCAACCCGATGCTCTTAATTATTATGTAATTGATTTGCGTGATACGGCGGTGGTGGCGTATAAAAAAACGAAGCCAATTAAAATCAAACGAAGAACGATTGGTGGTGTTTTGAAAAGTTCGCTTTCTGAAACCCTTGAAAGTGCTAAAGTAGAAGGAGCTTTAGCAAGTAAAATCACAAAAATATATGCGTGGTCAATTGATTTCTTCAAATTAAAAAAAGGCGATCGATTTGCTTTAACTTTTACCGAAAGATATATTAATGACTCTATCTATGATGGAGTAGATAGTTTGGAAGCTGCATTTTTTGAATACAAAGGAAAGATTGTTTATGCTTTTCCGTCTGCATCAAATCCTTCGGGAAAGATTGAATATTATGATGAAGAAGGAAAGACATTAAAGAATTTCTTTTTGAAAACTCCAATTAAATTCAGTCGAATAACGTCGCGATACAGTTCCAATAGATTGCACCCTGTTCAAGGAATTTGGAAGGCTCACAAAGGCACAGATTATGCGGCACCTTATGGAACACCAATAACAACTACGGCTGCAGGTGTAGTAGAACAAACGGGTTTTACCACGGGTAATGGTAACTTTGTAAAAGTGAAGCACAACGGAACGTATTCGACACAATACCTTCATATGTCTAAAATTTTAGTGCGTCGCGGCCAACATGTTACTCAAGGACAGGTTATCGGTTTGGTAGGAAGTACAGGATTAGCCACAGGGCCTCATGTGTGTTATCGTTTTTGGAAAAACGGTGTTCAAGTGGATGCACTACGTTTGAAACTACCTACAGGAGAATCGATGTCGGGGGCGCCTAGAAAAAAGTTCTTGCAGCAAATAGAACCACTAAAAAGAGAGTTGGATAGTGTAGCCAACTTATAAAAACGTTTCTTTTCTTTAAAATTGTGATATGTTTTGGGTACAAGTGGTATTCAAACTAATTTCAGTATTTTTGCCGCAACTAAAAACTAAAATACAAAAATGGCTTTACCTATAACAAATCCTACTCAAACAGCGGCTTGGTCAAAGTTGCAACAACATTATAACGCAATTGCTGCTACAACTATGCAAGAATTATTTCAAGCAGATGCATCTCGTGTAGAAAAATTCAATTTAAAATGGAATGATTTTCTTTTGGATTACTCCAAAAACAGAATCAACCAAGAAACAGTAACTTTATTGTTAGAATTGGCAAATCAAGTAGGTTTGAAAGAAGCTATTTCGGCATATTTTGAAGGTGAATTAATTAATCAAACAGAAAATAGAGCGGTACTTCATACAGCTTTGCGCGCCAAAGAATCGGCGGTAATTAACGTAGACGGTCAAAACGTAATGCCAGAAGTGTATGCCGTAAAAAATAAAATCAAAGCATTTACTAACGAAGTTGTTTCGGGAAAACGAACAGGATATACAGGTAAAACATTTACGGATATTGTTAATATTGGTATTGGTGGTTCAGATTTAGGACCAGCCATGGCGGTAGAAGCCTTACAATTCTATAAAAATCATTTGAATGTTCATTTTGTTTCCAATGTTGACGGAGACCACGTAAATGAAATTATCAAAAAAATAAATCCAGAAACTACTTTGTTTGTGATTGTTTCTAAAACGTTCACTACACAAGAAACTTTAACCAACTCGGAAACCATTAAAGAATGGTTTTTGAAATCAGCACAACAAGAAGATGTCGCCAAACATTTCGTTGCGGTTTCTACTAATTTAGATAAAGTAACCGAGTTTGGAATTAATCCAGATAATGTTTTCCCAATGTGGGACTGGGTTGGAGGTCGTTTTTCTTTGTGGAGTGCTGTAGGTCTTTCTATCAGTTTAGCTATTGGATTCGAAAATTATGATGCTTTATTAAGTGGAGCTAATGAAATGGACGAACATTTTAAGACTACTGATTTTGATCAAAACATTCCTGTAACCTTGGCGTTATTGAGTGTTTGGTACAATAATTTCTTTGGGGCTGAAAGTGAAGCCTTGATTCCGTATACACAATATTTGCAAAAATTAGCACCTTATTTACAGCAAGGAACTATGGAAAGTAATGGGAAAAGTGTAGGACGTGATGGGAAGCCAGTTAATTACCAAACAGGAACGATTATCTGGGGTGAACCAGGAACGAATTCGCAACACGCGTTTTTTCAATTAATACATCAAGGAACAAAAGTCATTCCTGCTGATTTTATTGGTTTTGTAAAACCATTATATGGAGATGATAATCATCATGATAAATTGATGTCTAATTTCTTTGCGCAAACTGAAGCCTTGTTGCATGGTAAGACCGAAGCGCAAGTACAAGCTGAATTTGATAAACAAGGTTTGTCTCCAGAAAAAGCGGCAGCTTTATTACCTTTTAAAGTATTTACGGGTAATAAACCAACCAATACGTTGTTAATTCAAAAATTAACTCCAAAATCATTGGGTTCATTAATTGCGATGTATGAACACAAAATATTTGTTCAAGGGGTGATTTGGAATATTTTTAGTTTTGATCAATGGGGAGTAGAATTAGGAAAACAACTGGCTAACTCTATTTTGGATGAAATCAATACCAAGACAGTGAATAACCACGATAGTTCTACTTCATTTTTATTAAATCACTTTTTAAAAAACAAATAAAAAGAGAACTTAATTAGAATATTACAAGCGTTTTGAGATAATCAAAGCGCTTTTTTTATGTTTTTAGAATTGATTTTAATAGGTAAAAGTTAAAATTTTAAAGCATTAGTATTAAAACTCTCTAAATATTTTATTTTCATTTTTTTGGTTGAAAACCCTTGAAAAATCACTATTAATTCAAAGGAAAGACATAAAAAGTGATTTTTTTAACGTTGTGTTAACGTATTAAGATAAAAATGTTATAATTTTGCCAAAAATAAATTAACAAAACAACAATGAAAACAATGAAAAACTGGTTACTTACAGGATTAATGTTTTTAATAGTTTCTACAGCTTTCGCACAAGGGAAAGTAACTGGAACTGTTACAGATGGTAAAGGTTCTTTACCTGGAGCAAATATTGTTATTAAAGGAACAAAGATTGCTGTTTCAACAGATTTTGATGGAAAATTTTCTATCAACACTACAACTAATTCAGGAGAATTGGTAGTGTCTTTTATTGGGTATCAAGCTAAAACAGTTAAATTTAGTGGTGCTGCTAATTTAGGGACTATCGTTTTAACTGCTGATGACAATCAATTACAAGAAATTGTAGTTAAATCAGGAGTTGTTGATATTGCTAAAGACAGAAAAACACCGGTAGCGGTTTCTACTATTAAAGCTGCTGAAATTCAAGAAAAATTAGGAACTCAAGAGTTTCCTGAAATTTTGAGAAATACACCTTCAGTGTATGTTACAAAAGGTGGTGGTGGTTTTGGAGATTCAAGAATTAACATTCGTGGATTTGATCAAAAAAACGTTGCAGTTATGATTAACGGGGTTCCTGTTAATGATATGGAAAATAGTTCTGTGTACTGGAGTAACTGGGCTGGTTTGTCTGATGTAACTTCTGCTATGCAAGTACAAAGAGGTTTAGGATCTTCTAAATTGGCTATTTCTTCTGTAGGAGGAACAATCAACGTAGTAACTAAAACTTCTGATATGAAAGAAGGTGGTTCTGTTTCTACTGGTTTTGGTAATGCTAATTACTTAAAAACACAAGCATCTTACAATACAGGGTTAATGAAAAACGGACTTTCAGCTTCTGTTTTATTAAGTTCAACTACTGGAGATGGATATGTTGATGGAACTAAATTTGAAGGAAAAAATTACTTTATCGCTTTAGGTTATAAACCAAACGATAAGCATGATTTCCAATTTACTTTCACTGGAGCACCTCAATGGCACAACCAAAGAAGTACTTATATTACAATTGCTACGTATCAAAAATACGGTTCAGTGGATGAACCAAATACTAGATACAACTCTGATTGGGGGTATTTGAACGGTGAGCAATTCAACATGAAAAGAAACTTCTACCACAAACCAGTAGCTTCTTTGAACTGGGATTGGAAAATCAATGAGACTACAAAATTATCTACTGTTCTTTACGGATCTTGGGGTCGTGGAGGAGGTTCTACGGGAGCTGGAGGTATTAAGAGTTACAATTATCTAAATGCTGTATTTAGAACAGCTAATGGTTTAGTTGACTACGATAAAATTCAAGCCTATAACTCAGGTCAGACAGTTATAATTAATGGAATTGCATCAACAAGAACACAAGTTGGTGGTCAGTTTCAAAATAGTTCAAGTACAGGTTCAACATCAACGTCAACTGCTGGTATTTCTAGAATTTCATCATTCAACTCACACGACTGGTATGGTGGTGTAGTTACTTTGAATAAAAAATTCGGAAAGACATTATCGTTTGATTTTGGTATTGACGCTAGAACTTATACAGGAATTCACTATCAAGACGTAAGTAGTCTTTTAGGAGGTGGAAGCTACTTGGATAATACAAATGTGAATTCACCAAATAGAATCTTAACTGAAACGTATTCAGTAAGTCCATCATTAAATCCATTTGCTCCTTCATCAGTAAATCAAAAAATTGGTTACGACTATGATGGTGGTGTAAACTGGGTTGGTGCATTTACTCAACTAGAGTATTCTAAAGACAATTTGACAGCATTTGTACAAGGTGCGGTATCACAACAAGGATTTAAGAAAACTGATCGTTTTACTTATTTAGCAGCTAATCCTCTTTCAGAGACAAGTTTTAAAAACATTCTTGGAGGAGATATTAAAGCAGGTTTGAACTATAACATTAATGAGCAACACAATATTTTTGGTAATGCAGGATATTATTCTAAACAACCATTCTTTAGTGCGGTTTACCCTAACAACAAATCGTATGTAAATGGTAATCTTGTTAATGAAGAAGTTGTAGGTGCAGAATTAGGATATGGTTTCCGTTCAGGAATTTTCAATGCTAACTTGAATTATTACTACACATCTTGGAAAAATCGTTTTGTAACAGGAACTGAAACAGACCAAGTTAATAACCCAGGAGGATATTATACTTTCTCAGGAGTAAATGAAGTGCATACTGGAGTTGAGTTAGATATGATCGCTAAACTATCTAATAAATTGAGATTGACTGGAATGGTTTCAGTTGGTAATTGGAATTATAATGGTCAAGCTATCAGTAATAGATTTGATTACCAAAATAATCCACTTGCGGGAGGAACTTCTACTACTTTATATTTAGATGGTGTTAAGGTAGGTGATGCTGCTCAAACTACAGCTTCATTAGGTGCTTCTTACGAAGTTTTACCAAGAGTAGTTGTAGATGCTAACTATAATTATAATAATAAATTATATGCTGCAATTTCTCCTGGAAGTTTCTTTAACTCAGTTAATAAAGGATCTTTGGAATTACCTTCTTATGGTTTACTTGATGCTGGTTTCTCATACAAATTGCTTGTAGGTAGAGATAAAGCAAACTCAGTAAACTTTAGATTAAATGTAAACAACCTATTAAACGAAATTTACATTGCAGAATCAAAAACTAATATTTTTGCTAGCGATTACATTTCAGGAACTTCTGGTCCAACTTACGATATGATGAGAAGAACTTACAATGGTGTAGCAGATGGGAATCAAGTATACTTCGGATTTGGAAGAACTTGGAACTTTAGTATCCGTTACAACTTCTAATAAAAGTTAGGTAAATATTTAAACGGCATTCTCTTGAAAAAGAGGATGTCGTTTTTTTTATGCCTTTTTTTTATTACATTTGAAATTCAAAAAACAGTTAACATGTACGAATTCATTCAAAAGTTTCATTCGGGTTGGGCTTTCTTAGCCATTTTAGCAGTAGTAATCGCGGTAGTAAATTCTTTTATTGGTAAAAGTTCTCAAAAAGAATTCACGCCTAAAGACAGAAAAATAGCTTTATTTGCTTTGATTGGCACGCATACACAATTATTAGTTGGTTTAGTATTGTATTTTGTTTCTCCTTTAGGTTCGTCATCTTTGGGTCAAATGAAAGAGGCTTCTTTACGATTAACTTCTTTGGAGCATCCATTAATTAATATCATTGCTATTGCATTAATCACGATAGGGTGGTCTAAACATAAAAAGGCTGCTACAAGTGAAGCAAAGTTCAAATCGATTGCTGTTTTTTATGGTTTAGGATTGGTTTTAATCCTAAGTAGGATTCCTTGGAATTTGTGGTTCTAAAATTATAAAGTCCTGAAAAGGACTTTTTTTATCTAGTGTTTTACAATAGATATCAAACTTAATACAGAATATATGAAAAAAAGGATAGTAGTGTTGTTTTTAGTTGCAATAGTTGGTTTGGCTTGGAGTCAAGCAAACTCTGTAGTTAAGCAAAAAACGACAACAGCAAAAGATACTGTTAAAAAAAATAAGACGGGTTTAGTTCAACAAGAAATCCAAATAGATAGTGCTTTTGTATTGCCAATAAAATGGAAAGCATTCAAAAAGTCGGCTAATGCTTCTTATTACGCAGATAAATTCAACGGAAAACGTACTACTAGTGGTAAGAAATTTAGTAATAACGGGTATACAGCAGCACATAAAAAATTACCTTTTGGTACCAAAATAAAAGTGACTAACGAGGCTAATGGTAAATCAGTAGTTGTAGAAGTAACGGATAGAGGTCCTTTTGTGCGTTCCAAAGAAATTGATCTGACCAAACGTGCTTTTATGGAAATTGCACAAGGTAAATCAAGCGGTCAAATGAAAGTTACTCTAGAAGTCGAAAAATAAACTACCAACTTTTAAAAGGGTGTTGACTTAAATAGGAATTGTAATACCGATTATCTTGAGTTACTTCATCTCCTAGCCAAATTGGTTTTTCAAAAATTTCTGATTCTGATTGCAATTCAACTTCAGCCATAATCAAACCTTCGTTTTCCCCATGGAATTCATCCACTTCAAAAAGATGCTGTCCTACTTGAATTTCGTAGCGGGTTTTTTCAATCACTCCTTTCTCACACAGCAGTAACAATTCCTTTGCTTCGTTAATTGGAATTTCTTTTTCCCATTCAAATCGAGAAATTCCAGTCTCACTTGATTTTCCTTTAATAGTTAGAAATCCTTTTTTGCCTTTTATACGTGCGCGTACGGTACGTTCTGGTTCGGAATTCAAATACCCTTGCGCAATATGGTTTTTGCGTAAAGCATCGCTTTTAAATGTGTTTGAAGTCACTAAAAATTTACGTTCTATTTCTACCATCGGTCTAAATTGATTTTCTTGTTTCAAAGTTAGGGTTTTCAACTAATCCTTTTTGTATAAATTTGTGCTATGTCTGAAATTAATTCCAATAGAAAAATTATTCACATTGATATGGATGCGTTTTATGCGTCTGTGGAGCAAATGGATAATCCTGAATTGAGAGGAAAACCAATTGCTGTTGGAGGCGCTGAAAACAGAGGGGTTGTGGCTGCGGCAAGTTATGAAGCTAGAAAATTTGGAGTTAGAAGTGCTATTAGCGGAGTTTTGGCAAAGAAAAACTGTCCAGAACTCATTTTTGTAAAACCCCGGTTTGAACGCTACAAAGAAATTTCAAACAAGATTCATGCAATTTTTCATGAGTATACAGATTTGGTTGAGCCACTTTCGCTTGACGAAGCCTATTTAGATGTTACAAATAACAAAAAAGGGAACCCAAGCGCTACTTTATTGGCGCAAGAAATACGATTACGTATTTTAAATGAAGTAGGCTTAACGGCTTCAGCAGGAATTTCGATTAACAAGTTTGTGGCTAAAATTGCAAGTGATTATAACAAACCCAACGGACAAAAAACGGTTAATCCAGATGAGGTGCTTTCATTTTTAGAAATATTGCCTATTCGGAAATTCTATGGTGTTGGCAAAGTGACTACGGAAAAAATGTATCAATTAGGAATTTTTACGGGATTAGAATTAAAAAATAAATCATTGGAGTTTTTATCAACCCATTTTGGCAAATCAGGAGCTTTTTATTACCATGTCGTGCGCGGAATTCACAATAGCGAAGTGAAACCCAACCGAATCACAAAATCAGTTGCGGCAGAACATACTTTTGACACCAATTTATCTTCCGAAATTTTTATGTTGGAACAGCTGGAAAAAATAGCAGGTAGTTTAGAACGTCGTTTGAAAAAATACAACATTGCAGGCAAAACAGTGACTTTGAAAATCAAATACAGTGATTTTACACAACAAACAAGGAGTAAAACGGTTCCGTATTTTATCGCTGATAAAGGATTGATTTTTGAAAATGTAAAAGAATTACTGTATCAAGAGCGAATGAAAGATTCGGTTCGATTACTCGGAATATCATTGAGTAATTTGAATACAGAACAAAAGAAAACCGTAGTAGTACAATTACAGTTTGCTTTTTAAATGGGATAACAATTTAACCACATAGAAACATAGAAAAAAGGAAATAATCAAAGAAAGGTATAGACGCTTTGCTTTTCACCTAAGTAACTATGTGAAAATAATATGTTATTACTATCCGTTCTTTTGGGATAAAATAGTCTATGTTTCTATGTGGTAAAAAGAAAAGCCTAGAAGTCTTTTAATAAAAAACTCCATTATGGTTTAATAATGGAGCTTTATTTGTTTTTAATAGCTTGACTTAGTCTCTACTGTTTAATTTTGAGAGTAATCGTAGGAATTCCATATACAACCAAACAAGGGTAATCATCAATCCCATAGCACCATACCATTCCATGTATTTTGGCATTTTTCTATTGGCACCTTCTTCAATTTGGTCAAAATCAAGAAATAAATTCATTGCAGCTATTACAATAACAAATACACTGATACCAATACTCATCATAGAATTTCCATAGTGTACAGGGACAAAACTGGTAAATAAAGAAATCAACCACGAAATCAAGTAATAAGTAGCAATGGCTAAAGTAGAGGCTATTACAATAGATCTGAATCTTTCGGTAACTTGAACGATTTTGAATTTGTATAATCCTAAACAAATAGCAAATGTTACAAATGTGGCTCCAACGGCTTGGGTTACAATTCCAGGATATTTGATCTCAAAAATAGCTGAGATGCCACCAATGAATAATCCCTCAAAAATTGCATATCCGGGTGCTAAATAACCTGAAAGTTGTGGTTTGAATGTAGCGGTTACAACTAAAATAAGTCCCATTATGGCACCTCCTATCATTGGAATTGCAGGACTTTGTCCATTGTCTGCCATCCACCAAGTAATCATAGCAGCCGCAGTTAAAAGTAAAAATAAAATTAAACTTTTGTTCATGGTTCCAGCTATTGTCATTGTTTGTTCGTGACCAATTATCGTCGCTTCGTGAACTTCTTCTTTAGCTGAAGTAAAAATTTTATTGTTTAAAAACGGGTTTTTAGAATTTGAACTCATAGTAGTTGTAGATTTAGTACTTCAAAAGTAAACTATATTTTGATAAATAAATGTTTATTTATTCATAAAATTTTTACAATAAAAAAGCCCTCGTGAGAGGGCTTTTTTAAAATATGAAATGACTTTATTATTCTATTTCAGAAACTCTTAAAGTGTTTACCATTCCTTTGTCAGTAATAGGCATTGCTGCTAAGTTGATTAAGAAATCTCCTTTTTCAACATATCCTTTTTGTCTTGCAATTTCATTTACATCGGTTACCGTATCGTCAGTACTCACTGATTTAGCATAGTAAAAAGATTTCACTCCCCATAAAAGGTTCAATTGAGTTAAGATTCTTTTGTTTGATGTGAAAACTAAAATATGAGCCGAAGGTCTCCAAGAAGAAATTTGGAAAGCAGTGTACCCACTATTAGTTAAAGTACAAATTGCTTTTGCTTTGATTACATTAGCCATTTGTGCTGCGTGTTGACAAATTGTTTTAGTAATAAAACGATTCGTTCTAACTTGTGGTGTGTTTTGAGGTACTTTGATTAGCGGAGAATCTTCTACTGCTTCGATGATTTGAGTCATTTTTTGGATAACTTGAACAGGATAATTACCTGCTGCCGTTTCTCCAGAAAGCATTACTGCATCAGCACCGTCCATAACCGAGTTGGCCACGTCATTTACTTCAGCACGAGTTGGAGTTAAACTAGTAATCATCGTTTCCATCATTTGTGTAGCTACAATAACCGGAATACGAGCCGTTTTAGCTCTTACGATTAATTCTTTTTGTACCAATGGCACTTCGTGAGCAGGAAGTTCAACTCCTAAATCGCCACGAGCTACCATTAAAGCATCACAATAAGCTACAATTTTATCCATATTCTCTAATGCTTCCGGCATTTCGATTTTGGCTACAATTGGAATTTTAAATTCAGAATGTTCAGCGATTAATTCTTGAAGGTCTTGTAAGTCTCTTGGTGTTTTCACGAATGAAAGAGCAATCCAATCAACTCCTTGCCCAATAGCAAAAATAGCATCAGCAATGTCTTTTTCGGTTAATGCAGGAAGTGAAATTTTAGTATTTGGAAGATTTACTCCTTTTTTAGATTTCAATTCACCACCTTGAATTACTTTGGCAACTACTTCGGTGTTTTTGTCAGTTGAAACAATTTCGAAAATCAATTTTCCATCGTCTAACAAAATTCTTTCACCTGGATTTACATCGTTTGGAAAGTTTTGGTATTTCATGAAAACTCTTTCTTTTGTTCCAATGATGTCTTCGGCGGTAGTAAAAGTGATTAAATCACCGTCGTTTACTACGATACCTTCTTCCATTACCCCTACACGAAGTTTAGGACCTTGTAAATCGGCTAAAATTCCTGTTGTGTAACCATATTCTTCGTTGATGCTACGAATAATTTCAATTCGCTCCTTTACATCGTTATAATCGGCATGTGAAAAATTTATTCTGAACACATTTACTCCTGCTTCAATCATGTCTTTGATGATTTCTTTAGTGCTGCACGCAGGTCCAAGTGTGGCTACAATTTTTGTTTTTTTGTTTGTTTTAAGCATTTCTATTAAAAAATTAAATTGTTTTTAGATTTTATGGTTTCTGTGTCTACTACATAAACTGTAGATAAACTTTTAATGGTTTTTAGTTTTTTTATAATGTCAGTGATTTTTACATCATCTTCATCGCTTTCAATCTTTAAAAAATAATCCACCTTTTTCAATTCGGGAAGTAAAAACACTTTTGTGGCCACTTCCTGAGAACTGTTTGAAAATAAATCTTGGTTTATTATTTGTTTTTGTCCAATAACTTCATTCTTGTTCTGAATCAGATTCCAAGAGGCGAAATTGTCCTCATCATTAAAGTAAAATCTTGAAAATTGGGTTTCACCTTCCTTAATGCTAATGTGAATCTCCTCTTTGCTTTTACTTAAATTAATTGGAAGGTGTTGATTGATAAAATAAGCCAATCGGTAATCTTCCAATGTGGTATGAATGGCAATTAGATAATAATCTATTTCGTCGAATTCGTCAAGATCTAATTTATGAATAGCCATTTCATCACAAAATTAAGGTGTAAATATACTATTTCTAATTTAGCTAGTAGCTTGAAACTCGGGTTGTTTTTGTTAAATTATCAACGAAAACGTTATAGATTGAAGAAAATCGTATTATTTTTTATCTATTTTTTCTTGAAATGCAAAATAGGCGCGTTGGGATGCTTTTTCTTCTGCTTTCTTTTTGGAAGTAGCTCTAGCTTTGGCAATTACTTTTTCGTCAATACTTAATTTTACGCCAAAAAGGCGTTCGCCATCAATGCCATTATCTTCAAAAATATCATAATGAAACTGTCTTTTTTCTTTTTGGCACCATTCAATCACTAAACTTTTGTAACTAATCACTTTGCCTTCTAATCGGGTGATGTCTACGTAAGGAATGACAACCCTTTTTTGAATGAATTTTTCGCAAAATTCGTATCCTTTGTCTAAATAAATGGCACCAACCAAGGATTCAAAAATATTTCCATGAATGTTGTCACCAAAGTGTTGAACGGGTACTTTGCTTTCAACAAACTGAACTAAATTTAAATCTTTGCCCAGTTCGTTAAGATGTTCACGACTGACAATTTTGGAGCGCATTTTAGTCAAGTAACCTTCGTCTCCTGTAGGCGCTTCATTAAATAAATGAGCTGCAATTACAGCACTTAACATGGCATCGCCAAGAAATTCTAAACGTTCATAATTAATAGGATTACCCACTTCGTCTAAAATATTAGAAGAACGATGCGTGAATGCTTTTTTGTAAAAATCAATGTTTTTAGGTGTAAATCCGAGGATTTTCTCGATAGCACCAAAAAAAATCCCGTCTTCAAGAGAACGGGATTTTGAAAATATTTTTCTAATAATACGCATAGTACTATCTTAGAAGTCTAATTTTTTAACCAATACACAGGCATTGTGTCCACCAAAACCAAACGTGTTACTCATTAATACTTTAACGTCTCTTTTTTGAGCTACGTTAAAAGTGAAGTTTAATTTTGGATTGATATTTTCGTCATCTGTGAAGTGGTTGATTGTTGGAGGAATGATTCCGTATTTCAACGATAGAATAGATGAAATAGTTTCAATTGCTCCAGCAGCACCTAAAAGGTGTCCCGTCATTGACTTGGTTGAATTCAAGTTCATAGTATAGGCGTGGTCTCCAAAAACTTGTTCAATGGCTTTAGATTCAGCTAAATCTCCTAGAGGAGTTGAAGTTCCGTGCATATTTACACCATCAACATCAGTTGGTTGTAAACCAGCATCTCTCAAACAGTTCAACATTACATTTTTAGCTCCCAATCCTTCTGGATGTGGTGCTGTAATATGATGTGCATCGGCAGACATTCCGCCTCCACCAATTTCACAATAGATTTTGGCACCACGAGCTACTGCATGTTCGTATTCTTCTAAGATTAACGCTCCAGCTCCTTCCCCAAGAACAAAACCGTCACGGTCTTTGTCCATTGGTCTTGAGGCAGTTTTTGGATCATCATTTCTTGTAGAAAGGGCATGCATAGCATTAAAACCACCCATTCCTGCAATAGTTACTGCAGCTTCAGAACCACCAGTTACCATTACGTCTGCATGACCTAATCGAATATAATTGAAAGCATCAATAATGGCATTAGTTGAAGAAGCACAAGCAGAAACGGTTCCGAAATTAGGGCCTCTAAAACCGTATTTTATAGAAATGTGTCCGCAAGCAATATCACCAATCATTTTTGGAATAAAGAATGGATTGAATTTTGGAGTTCCATCGCCAGCAGCAAAATTCAACACTTCAATTTGAAATGTTTCTAGTCCACCAATTCCTGATCCCCAAATCACACCTGCACGATCTTTGTCTAATTTTTCTAAATCAAAATTAGCATCGTCCATTGCTTCTGTCGAAGAAACTACCGCATATTGTGCATAACGGTCCATTTTTCGAGCTTCTTTTCTTTCAATAAAATCTTCAACGTTGAAATTTTTCAATTCGCAAGCAAATTGCGTTTTGAATTTTGAAGCATCAAAATAAGTAATAGGGGCAGCACCACTAACGCCGTTAATTAGTCCGTCCCAATATTCTTGAATGTTATTTCCTATAGGAGTAAGGGCTCCTAAACCTGTAACAACTACGCGACGTAATTCCATAGCTTCTGTATTTTTATCTTTAAACAAACAAAACCCACGATTTCTTTTTTGTATTATTATTACAAAAGAGCTGTGGGTGCTGAATTATATATGTTTTTTTTGATTGAAATTCAATCACGTATTAAAATTAAGAAAAATAATAACACCCGAGTACAAAAAAATGTATCGGGTGTTTTAGTATTATTTTTTAGCTTCCTCGATGTAAGAGATTGCTTGACCTACAGTAGCAATGTTTTCTGCTTGATCGTCTGGAATTTGAATATCAAATTCTTTTTCGAATTCCATGATAAGCTCTACAGTATCTAAGGAGTCAGCCCCTAAATCGTTAGTGAAGCTTGCTTCTGTTACAACTTCGTTTTCGTCAACACCTAATTTGTCTACGATAATCGCTTTTACTCTTGATGCAATGTCTGACATAATCTTTTAATTTTAGAATTTAATTTGTTGGCAAAAATAAAAAACTTTATTTTAAAACAACTATTTAGTTAATAAATGTGCGAACGAAAATATGAAAATTATTTTAACAAAGGTTTAAGAATGCTATTTTTTTCCGTTTTTTATCCCTTTTTTTGCATAATAAATAGGTTGATAATATGATAAAAATTGTGATTTTTGCTTCTGGTTCGGGTACTAATGCGGAAAATATTATCCGTCATTTTAAAGCAACAAAAACAGCTTCGGTAGCCGCAGTGTTTACTAATAAAGCGGATGCTCAGGTGATTCAACGAGCTGAAAAATACCAAGTACCGTCGCAAGTTTTTTCCAAAAACGATTTAGAAACAGGAAAAGTACTACAAGAAATTAATTCGATTCAACCTGATTTAATTGTGTTGGCTGGATTTTTATTGAAATTTCCAGAAACAATAGTTGCCGCTTATCCTGACAAAATAATTAATATCCATCCTGCTTTGTTGCCTAAATATGGAGGCAAAGGAATGTATGGTATGCATGTGCACAGGGCTGTAGTAGAAAATAAAGAGCCTACAACAGGAATTACTATTCATTATGTCAACGAAAATTATGACGAAGGCAATATTATTTTTCAAAAAGAGGTAACGGTTTTAATTAGCGACACCCCTGAAGTAGTAGCTGCTAAAATCCATGAGTTAGAACAAGATCATTTTCCAGCGGTAATCGAGAAATTGTTAACCAACTTATAACCTCATAAACTAATAACCTCATAACCGTTACATGTCACACCAAGTACATATTTATACCGATGGCGCTGCCAAGGGTAATCCAGGTCCTGGAGGTTATGGTGTAGTTATGGAATGGGTGGGGCAACCGTATAAAAAAGAGTTTTACGAGGGTTTTCGCCACACGACGAATAACAGAATGGAGTTACTAGCAGTAATTGTTGGTCTCGAAAAATTAAAAAATCCCAATACAAAAGTTCTTGTGGTTTCCGATTCCAAATATGTGGTCGATTCAGTAGAAAAAAAATGGGTTTTTGGTTGGGAGAAGAAAGGTTTTGTAGGTAAAAAAAACCCGGATTTATGGAAACGTTTTTTAACGATTTACAAAAAGCATCAAGTCGATTTTAAATGGATTAAAGGGCACAACAACCATCCTCAAAACGAGCGTTGCGATGAATTAGCAGTTATGGCTTCAACACAAAAACAACTTTCGGTGGATGAATTCTACGAAAAAGAAGACCAAAAGCTGCTGTAATAGTATAATTTAGAAGATGTAAAATTCTATTCACTTTGCCTCTTGGAACCTTTGCAACTCTAAAACTTATCAACTATCTTTGCCCTTTAATTTCGAAACTTAAATAATGAACAAATTATTGATTGTTGGAACGGTGGCTTTCGACGCTATTGAAACTCCTTTTGGGAAAACAGATAAAATTTTAGGTGGAGCAGGAACGTATATTGGTCTTTCGGCTTCTTTTTTTAATTTACAATCGGCTATTGTTTCTGTAGTTGGAGACGACTTTCCGCAAGAATATTTGGATTTATTGACTGCCCGAAATATCGACATTTCAGGTCTTGAAGTCGTTAAAGGAGGGAAAACGTTCTTTTGGAGTGGTTTGTACCACAACGATTTGAACTCGAGAGATACTTTGACTACGGAATTGAATGTTTTGGCAGATTTCCAACCTAAAGTACCTCAAAACTTCAAAGATGCTGAGGTAGTAATGTTAGGTAATTTACATCCATTGGTACAAAGTAGTGTTTTGGATCAAATGGAAGTAAAACCAAAATTAGTAGTTTTAGATACTATGAATTTTTGGATGGATTGTGCTTTACCAGAATTATTGGACGTGATGAAACGCATCGACGTAATTACTATCAATGACGAAGAAGCGAGACAACTTTCAGGTGAATATTCATTGGTGAAAGCTGCCGCTAAAATTCATACGATGGGGCCTAAATATGTGGTTATCAAAAAAGGAGAACACGGCGCCTTATTATTCCATAATGAGAATGTGTTTTTTGCACCAGCTTTACCTTTAGAAGAAGTATTTGACCCAACAGGAGCGGGGGATACTTTTGCGGGTGGATTTACAGGATTCATTGCGCAAAGCGAAAACGTATCGTTTGAAAACATGAAAAATGCAGTCATTTATGGATCTAATTTAGCTTCGTTTTGTGTGGAGAAATTTGGAACAGAAAGAATGCTTGCCTTAGATAAAAAAGAAGTAGTGTCTAGATTGCAACAGTTTAAATCATTGACACAATTTGATATCGAATTATAATAACTCATGCCTCGAAATTTTCGGGGCATTTTTGTAAAAAAATAAAACAACACAACCAATTACAATACAACAATGAGCGATGCTTTACAACACGAATGTGGAATAGCCTTAGTGAGGCTTTTGAAACCGCTTGAATACTACAAGGAAAAATACGGAACGGCTTTTTACGGGATACAAAAAATGTACCTGATGATGGAAAAGCAGCACAATCGCGGACAAGACGGAGCGGGTTTTGCAAGTATTAAGTTTGATGTAGAACCAGGTCAGCGATACATTAGTCGTGTGCGTTCGAATGCTTCGCAACCCATTCAGGATGTATTTGCTCAAATTAATGAGCGAATCAATGAAGAAATGACAAATCATCCCGAATATGCTAACAATGTAGCTTTACAAAAAGAACATATTCCCTATTTAGGAGAATTGTTCTTAGGCCATGTTCGTTATGGAACTTTCGGTAAAAATAGTATTGAAAGCGTTCACCCTTTCTTGCGTCAAAGTAACTGGATGCACCGAAACTTGATTTTGGCAGGAAACTTTAACATGACTAATGTTAAAGAGTTATTTCAAAATCTAATCGAATTAGGACAACATCCAAAAGAAATGGCCGATACTGTTACGGTGATGGAAAAAATTGGACACTTTTTGGATAAAGAGGTAATGCAATTGTATCAAGAATGCAAAGAGATGGGCTTGAATAAAAGAGATGCCTCTCCCGTAATTGCAGACCGTTTAGATATTGCCAAAATTTTGACCCGTTCTTCTAAAAATTTAGATGGAGGGTATGCTATGGCAGGGCTTTTAGGGCATGGTGATGCTTTTGTATTTAGAGATCCAGCAGGAATTCGCCCGGCGTATTATTACCAAGATGATGAGGTAGTGGTAGTGGCTTCAGAACGACCAGTGATTCAAACCGTTTTCAATGTGCCTTTTGAAAGCGTTCAGGAAATTGAACCAGGGAATGCCTTGATTATCAAAAAAAATGGAAACATTTCAATGAATCAAATCTTGACGCCAATAGCAAAAAAGGCCTGTTCGTTTGAGCGTATTTATTTCTCAAGAGGAAGTGATGCTGAGATTTACCAAGAAAGAAAAAATTTAGGTAAATTAATTTTGCCTTCGGTTTTAAAAGCGATTGATCAAGATACCGATAATACGGTTTTCTCTTATATTCCAAATACCGCCGAAACTTCTTTCTATGGATTAGTTGAAGCGGCGCAGGACTTTTTGAACCAAAGAAAAAATGATTACATCTTAAAGAATAGAAATACCTTAACGGAACAAACGTTACAAGAGCTCTTGAAAGTTAAAATCCGTACAGAGAAAGTAGCTATTAAAGATGCTAAACTAAGAACATTTATTACCGAAGATAGTAGTCGTGACGATTTAGTAGCTCACGTGTATGATGTGACCTATGGCGTTATAAAACCTACGGATAATTTGGTTATTATTGACGATAGTATTGTAAGAGGAACTACTTTAAAAATGAGCATCATCAAAATGATGGATCGTTTGAAACCAAAACGTATTGTAATTGTTTCTTCGGCACCACAGATTCGTTACCCAGATTGTTACGGAATTGATATGGCAAAACTGGAAGGCTTGGTTGCCTTTAGAGCTGCTTTAGAATTATTGAAAGAGCGCAATTTATACCATATTGTTGATGAGGTATATGCTAAATGTAAAGCACAAGAAAATTTTGTAGATGCAGAAGTGGTGAATTATGTAACGGCTATTTATGCGCCTTTTACACCAGAAGAAATCTCAGATAAAATTGCTGAGATGTTAAGTTCGCCAGAGATTAATGCGGAAGTAAAAATTATTTTCCAAACAGTAGAAGATTTACATATTGCTTGTCCTAAAAACTTAGGAGATTGGTACTTTACAGGAGATTATCCAACTCCAGGAGGAAATAGAGTAGTGAATCGTGCTTTTATGAATTTCTACGAAGGAAAAGACGCTAGAGCGTATTAAAAAGAGAAGAAAAGTTCTTTTTATCGAGTATTTAGGTCGTTGGTCTAAAGAAGTTGATTTAAGGGAATTCTAGAGCTACATTTACACTACCATTTACATTAGTAGGTTGAGTTTATGGTAGATTTGGGGCAAAAGAGGAGGAAGTAATTCCTCCTCTTTTATTTTAAAAGAGTATAAAAACAAAGACATAAAAAATCCGCTGAGGTCATCAGCGGATTTTTAATTTTTATAAAAAGATTATTTCTCTAAAGCGAAACGTCTTGTTACTTCTGTCCAATTGATTACGTTGAAGAAAGCTTCAATATAATCAGGTCTTCTGTTTTGATAGTGTAAATAGTAAGCGTGTTCCCAAACATCCATTCCAAGGATTGGTGTTCCGCCACAACCTACTTCTGGCATTAATGGATTGTCTTGATTTGGTGTTCCGCAAATGTCTAATTTACCTCCTTTGTGTACACACAACCAAGCCCATCCTGAACCAAATTGCGTAGCGCCAGCTTTAGCAAATTTAGCTCTGAATTCTTCAAAAGTTCCAAAAGAAGCCTCAATAGCCTCTAATAATTCGCCAGTTGGTAAACCCCCACCATTTGGAGACATTACTGACCAAAACAAATTGTGATTATAAAAACCGCCACCATTATTACGAACGGCAGCATTGCTTTTATCTAGGTTAATCAAAATATTTTCAATTGTCTTACCTTCTAAATCGGTTCCTGCAATAGCTGCATTCAAGTTAGTAGTGTAGGCATTGTGGTGTTTTGTATGGTGAATTTCCATAGTGCGTGCATCAATATGCGGTTCTAACGCATCGTAAGCGTAAGGTAATGGTGCTAATTCAAAAGCCATGATATAATTGTTTTAAGTGAAAATTAAAAAGTGAATTCAAAATTAGGTATTTAACTTTAAAATAGAAAATACAATTGTGTTATAATTTATATAAAAAAATAATTTTCCGTTTTTTATTTTTAAGATTAAGTCAGTCTCTATAAAAAAACATGAGAAAGATGAGTTTCAATGGTATCGTGGAGATCATAGAGATAACCTTATTTTTTTGGTTTGGAACGGGTTTAAAGAATTGAAAACAATTATGCAACTACTCACTATTATCAAGAATTGCTTAATAAATGTGGCTATTTTAAAACCTATTATTAGCAAATTCGACAAACCCAAAACCAGCTTTAAAGGGGTTTTGGGTTGTTTAATTTTCTTAAAATTATTTCAATAGAAAATACTTTTTTTAATTTTTATATGATTTTTTTTGAGACAGTTTAATGGATTTACTTAATAATTAAGAGTTTATCTATTGATATTAGAAAATATTGTCTAAAACGCAGGAATTGTTCTTGAATTTAAAAATGAATCCATTGTAAAAAAGAAACCAATAGGAGCAAAATCTCCAATAAAATTCGTCGCTGTTTGTTCTTTTACAGGTTTAGATTTATCTAATTTAGGGACTGAGTTTGTGGCTTTTTTATAGTTAGGATTAGGTAACATATTTCTATAAATCAACAGCATTTTTTCATTAACTAGCCAAGGCATGAAATTCATTCCTAATGTCTTTGCTTTTGTTTTCAATTGTTCAGATTCATTTGCAATTACAATATAAATAAAGCCGTCAGAATTTACTTTGAATTCGTAATCGGCAATTGTATTATAGTTATAAGTTAATTCATCCCCTTGACTGATGGAGAAATAACGAACATCCGAGATTGGAAAATCTTTTGCTGAATGAGGATAATTTGGGGCTCTGAATTTCACTACGCAAATATCATCATGATTCGATCGAACAATTGGCATCGTTAAATAATGATTGTCATTATTTGGGTAAGTTCCATCTGAATTTAGATTAAATGAATAAATTACATTATTTTTTTTATAAAAATTAAAGACATTTGAAACTAATTGTTTGCATATTAATTCCTCAATATTGATTGGTTTCCCCTTTGATTGTGATTGCAATTTGTGTAAATTTTCCTGAGGGTTTTCCATGAATTTTTGAAACATAGGGACTAAATATTTTTCGACATCTTCTTTAGAAAATTTCGGAACAGCTACACTTTTAGGTGCTTCTTTTGTTTTTTTCTTGGTTGTATCAAAAAGTTCAATTTTCGGTATTGAAACATTTCCGTAAATATTCTTGTTAGGTAGATAATGCCTTAGAATAACAGACACCTTAGACAAATTATTTTTGAAAAAAAGAACATTTTTTTCATTGATTATGGTGCCTTCCGGAACAATATATAATGTGTAGTTGTTTTTAGAATCGTCGGCTTTGATATTGAAATCCGTCAAGCTTCCTATCGATGATTTTGTAACATCGTCATAAATATTATAACTAAAATAACGTGCATCGGGAAACTTTCCTTTGATTACATATCCATTTTTGTCATTTTCAGTTCTTTCCCAACCATAGCGCCAATAAACTGCATTTGCGTCAGGTAGATATAATACTTCTTTTGAAGAACCTACATAAGGGGATTCCCAAGTAGTTTTTTGGGCATTTAATAAAGTGAGATTGACTAAAATTAGGCAAATTGATAAGAAATTTTTTTTCATTTTTTTTCGATTTTATAATTGAGAAGTTGTTAAATTTTTAATCTTTGGAAATCTTTGGATTTCAAACTAACAATAATTTATTAGTTGTTAGACAAGCGCGCATATGGTTTACTAAAAACATGAAGCTTTAGTAAATTCAGCAACCTATTAGAGTTATTTGCTTGATGTATAAATCGTTTTCTTGTTTTGAGACAATGTCAAACCTTTGTTTTGAGTCAAAGTGTAGTTACCTTTTTTCCAAATCCCTTTAGCAGCACGTTTGAGAATTACGCTTCTTTTTTCTTCTTTCAAGAAGATTTCAGCTTTGGATTGGTCATTGTTAAAGACTACAGTAGCATTGTAATTGCCTTTGGTGGCAATTTCTTGTAATTGAATTTTTTGTTCAAAAGCGCGAATGCACTCTTTTTTCAGTTCAGAATACGAATATCCTGCTGATGTGATACAACCATGTGTATCTCTGTCAGAACCTGCTTTTGTTGATGTTTGTTGTGCAAAAAGCGCTGAAGTTCCAGCTAAAAATAGGGAGGCAAAAAGTGTTTTTGTTTTCATTGGGATTTGGGGGTTAAATTGGGTTTATTGATAACAAATATAAATTTATTTTTTAAGAATCCGCCATTGTCATGCAAACAATACTCACTTTAGTTCCAGGAATTTTTAATAAAGCCTTGGCACAAACTTCTAAGGTTGCTCCCGTGGTAATAACATCATCAATCAAGAGAAAGTGTTTGTTGTGGTTGCTTTCGGTAAAATGAACATCAAAAACAGTATCAATTCCTTCTGTTCTTCCGAAACGATTTTTTTGAGATTGGGTTTTGGAATAGACTTGGCGATACAAAATTTGAGTATTGAAAGGAATTTTTAATTCCTCGGCAAGGGCTTTTCCAAATTCAGTAACTTGGTTATAACCCCTTTCGCGTAGCTTTTTTGGATGTAAAGGAACGGGAATTATTGCGTCAACGGTTTGAAGAATGGAATTGGTTTTTAATTCTTCGGCATACCATTTCCCTAAAAGAGTGCCAATTGCTTCATGTCCGCGGTATTTTAAATTGTGAATTAGTTCTTGAACAATTCCTTTTTTATGAAAATAAACAAAAGCAGCTGCATATTCAATTGGAACACGCCCATAAAATTTCTTGAAAGCTTCGTTTTCAGGATTCAAATGATGGTTTGTTAACGGAATTTCATGGCGACAAACGGTGCAAATGGTATTTTCGTTAGATAATAAAACTGCTTTACAACCGGAACAAACAGGAGGGAAAAATAGATTGAGAATATTTTGAAACATACGATTTGGGTTAGGAAACATAAAAATAAGAAAATCAGCGATTCAAACTTTAACTATTTTCTTTTTTTTAAGGACACTTTTTATATTTTTGCAGTACTATGGCAAAACAAGAAGATTTATTTAAGAATGTCGTTTCGCATGCAAAAGAGTACGGATTTATTTTTCCGTCAAGCGAAATATACGATGGATTGAGTGCAGTATATGATTACGCACAAAACGGGGTAGAGTTAAAGAAAAATATTCGTGAATATTGGTGGAAATCAATGGTTCAGATGAATGAAAATATAGTTGGATTAGACGCGGCTATTTTGATGCATCCTACTACTTGGAAAGCATCAGGTCACGTTGACGCTTTTAACGACCCGTTGATTGACAACAAAGATTCGAAAAGAAGATATAGAGCCGATGTTTTGATTGAAGAGTATGCTGAAAAGCTAAATCAAAAAGCAATCAAAGAAATCGAAAAAGCACGTGTGCGTTTTGGAGAAGCGTTTAACGAACAAGAGTTTGTGACCACCAATGCCCGTGTAATAGAATACAAAGCGAGGGAAAGAGAAATTCTGGAAAGAATGGCTCGTTCTTTAGGCAACGAAGATTTGGAAGATGTAAAAGCCTTAATCGAAGAGTTAGAAATTGCTTGTCCGGAATCAGGTTCAAGAAATTGGACTGAAGTGCGTCAATTCAATTTGATGTTTGGGACAAAATTAGGAGCTTCTGCTGATTCGGCTATGGATTTGTATTTGCGTCCAGAAACCGCACAAGGAATTTTCGTCAACTTCTTGAATGTTCAAAAATCAGGACGAATGAAAGTTCCTTTTGGAATTGCACAAACCGGAAAAGCATTTAGAAACGAAATTGTAGCAAGACAATTTATTTTCCGTATGCGTGAATTTGAACAAATGGAAATGCAATTTTTTGTTCGTCCAGGCGAAGAAATGCAGTGGTACGAACATTGGAAAAACACTCGTTTAAAATGGCATTTGTCTTTAGGATTAGGAAAAGAAAGATACCGTTTTCACGATCACGAAAAATTAGCACATTATGCTAATGCAGCGGCTGATATTGAATTTGATTTTCCTTTTGGATTCAAAGAATTAGAAGGAATTCACTCCCGTACTGATTTTGATTTGAAAGCACACGAACAATACTCGGGTAGAAAATTACAGTATTTCGATGCCGAATTGAACCAAAATTATGTTCCGTATGTGGTAGAAACTTCAGTAGGATTGGATAGAATGTTCTTGGCTGTTTTTGCTACCTCATTAAAGGAAGAAACTTTAGAAGACGGTTCTACACGAACAGTGTTGAGTTTGCCTGCGGTGTTAGCGCCAACTAAAGCAGCGATTTTACCATTGGTTAAAAAAGACGGATTGCCAGAAATTGCGCAACAAATTATTGCTGATTTGAAATGGGATTTCAATGTGGCTTACGATGAGAAAGACGCAGTAGGAAGACGTTATAGAAGACAAGATGCTTTAGGAACGCCTTTCTGTATTACTGTGGATCATCAAACTGTCGAAGACCAAACCGTTACCATTCGTCATAGAGATACTATGAAACAAGATCGTGTTAAAATTGCCGACTTGAAAGCCATTATCGAGAACGAAGTTTCGATGAAAAATTGGTTGATGAAAATGAACAGTTAAAGTACGATTTTGGATAGCCGAAATACTATATAAAAAAGTCCCAAACTCTATTGAATTTGGGACTTTTTACTTCTTATTTCTAACCTCTAATTTTTTTCTTTCATTCCATTCCAGCCTCTTGCTTTCAATGGAATTTTAGTATTGGCACGGGTAACCAAATGAATGCCTTCGCTTTCTTGAGTCATGTGTCCAATGATAGAGAAATTTGGATTTCCTTTTATTTTGTCAAAATCTTCCATTTTTATGGTAAATAACAACTCATAATCTTCGCCGCCGCTTAAAGCTACGGTAGTGCTGTCGATATTAAACTCTTCACACACGTTGATGAATTGAGGATCTAAAGGCAATTTATCTTCGTATAAATTACAGCCCACCTTAGATTGTTTGCACAAATGAATAATTTCAGACGACAATCCATCCGAAATATCAATCATCGATGTTGGTTTTATTTCAAGTGCGTGTAATAAAGTACGAACATCTTTTCGTGCCTCTGGCTTTAATTGGCGTTCAATTAGGTAGGTGTAAGCATCTAAATCAGGTTGTGAATTAGGGTTTACTAAAAACACTTGTTTTTCTCTTTCCAAAACTTGTAATCCCATATAAGCAGCACCAATATCGCCTGTTACTACTAACAAATCGGTCGATTGGGCTCCATTTCTATAGGTTAATTCGGCTTCGTCAGCTTCGCCAATAGCGGTAATTGAGATAATCAATCCTTTTTGTGATGAGGTCGTGTCTCCTCCAATAACATCTACTTTATATTCTTTGGCAGCCAAAGTGATGCCTTCGAATAATTCTTCTAATGCTTCCAAAGGAAAGCGATTGGAAACCGCAATAGAAACCGTGATTTGCGTTGCTCTGGCGTTCATTGCACAGATGTCAGATATATTAGCTACGACCGCTTTGTAACCCAAATGTTTCAAAGGCATGTACGCCAAATCAAAGTGAACTCCTTCTACTAACATATCGGTTGAAACCACTACTTTTTTGTCTTTAAAATCCAAGACAGCTGCATCGTCTCCAATACCTTTTAAGGTAGAAGGTTGTGTGATAGCAAAGTTTTTAGTCAAATGATCAATCAATCCGAATTCGCCTAATTGCGAAATACTGGTACGTTGTGGGTTTTTATCTTCAATCATAGTGAAATAACAAAATTTAAAGCGACAAAGGTACAAAGTTTTTTAGGCATAAATCCGTAGAAAAAACAAAACCCAACAACTTTCGTCATTGGGTAGTAACTTTACAAATCGTATTCGTTATCGTAAATTATTAATCGTTCAATTTCAATACCGCCATAAATGCTTCTTGTGGAATTTCTACGTTTCCGACTTGGCGCATACGTTTCTTTCCTTTTTTCTGTTTTTCCAATAATTTACGCTTACGCGAAATATCTCCTCCGTAACATTTTGCAGTAACGTCTTTACGCAAAGCTTTGATGGTTTCACGGGCGATGATTTTAGCTCCAATAGCTGCTTGAATCGGGATGTCAAACTGCTGTCTCGGAATCAATTCGCGTAATTTTTCGGTCATTTTTTTACCAATATTGTAGGCATTGTCTTCGTGAATCAAGGCCGAAAGCGCATCTACGGTTTGTGCATTCAAAAGCACATCCAGTTTTACCAATTTAGAAGTACGCATTCCGATAGGTGAATAATCAAAAGACGCATATCCTTTAGAAACAGTTTTCAAACGGTCGTAAAAATCAAATACGATTTCTGCCAATGGCATATCAAAATTCAACTCAACTCTTTCGGTAGTCAAATAGGTTTGATTGGTGATTAAACCGCGTTTTTCAATACACAAACTCATTACGTTTCCTACGAAATCAGCTTTGGTAATGATAGTTGCTTTAATATAGGGTTCTTCTACTCGGTCTAATTTAGAAGGTTCTGGTAAGTCCGATGGATTGTTGACAATAAGTGGCGTTTCTGGATCTTTTTTGGTGTAAGCCAAGTAGGAAACGTTAGGAACTGTTGTAATTACCGTCATGTCAAATTCGCGTTCCAAACGCTCTTGGATAATCTCCATGTGTAACATTCCTAAGAATCCACAACGGAAACCAAATCCTAAAGCCGCCGAACTTTCTGCTGCGAAAACCAAAGAAGCATCGTTCAATTGCAGTTTCTCCATAGAAGCTCGCAAGTCCTCGTAATCTTCGGTGTCAACGGGATAAATTCCGGCAAAAACCATTGGTTTTACATCCTCAAATCCCGTAATCATATTTTTAGTTGGCTCTTTGGCATCAGTCAAAGTATCACCCACTTTTACTTCTTTTGCTTCTTTAATTCCTGAAATTAAATACCCAACATCTCCTGCCGAAATCACTTGTTTCGGAACTTGATTTAATTTTAAAGTACCAATTTCGTCAGCAAAATATTCACTGCCTGTAGCCATGAATTTAATTTTTTGCCCTTTTTTGATTTCGCCATTAATCACACGGAAAATAACTTCAATTCCGCGGAAAGGATTGTACACTGAATCAAAGATTAACGCTTGTAAAGGCTCTTCTTTGTTTCCTTTTGGAGCCGGAATTTTTTCAATAATGGCTGCCAAAATATTTTCAACACCAAATCCTGTTTTTCCCGAAGCATGAATAATATCTTCTAGTTTACAACCTAATAAATCAATAATATCGTCGCTTACTTCTTCTGGATTGGCGCTTGGTAAATCAACTTTGTTTAAGACTGGAATAATTTCCAAGTCGTTTTCCAAAGCCAAATACAAATTAGAAATCGTTTGTGCTTGAATACTTTGTGCCGCATCAACAATCAATAAAGCACCTTCGCAAGCCGCAATACTTCTTGAAACCTCATACGAAAAATCTACGTGTCCCGGAGTGTCAATCAAGTTCAAGATGTACTCTTCGCCTTTGTAGGTGTATTCCATCTGAATGGCGTGACTTTTAATGGTAATTCCACGCTCACGCTCCAAGTCCATGTTGTCCAACAATTGTGCTTTTTCTTCACGAGCTGTTACGGTTTGGGTTGCACCAAGTAATCGGTCCGCAAGTGTACTTTTTCCGTGGTCAATGTGGGCAATTATGCAAAAATTTCTAATGTGTTTCATTATTCAATGTAAAGTTCATATAACAAGAGTTAAATACATTTTACAACCCCTTGTTTAATTTGCAAATATAAACTAAAGTTTTTATTCTTGTTAGTAGAATCCATTTGATAAGAATAGAAATGTTCAAAAATCTAAAATCGTTAATCTTCAATCTAAAATCTTAATTATCTTTGCCAAAAAAAGAGCACTTTGATTAAGATTGGCAACATAGAATTACCCGATTTTCCTTTACTACTTGCGCCCATGGAGGACGTGAGCGACCCGCCGTTTCGCAGATTGTGTAAAACGCACGGCGCGGATATGATGTATTCGGAATTTATTTCTTCAGAAGGGTTAATTCGCGATGCGATCAAGAGCCGTCAAAAACTCGATATTTTTGATTACGAACGCCCTGTTGGAATCCAAATTTTTGGTGGTGATGAAGAGGCAATGGCGTTGTCTTCCAAAATTGTTTCGACAGTTAATCCAGATTTAATTGATATTAATTTTGGTTGTCCTGTAAAAAAAGTAGTGAGTAAAGGCGCTGGTGCCGGAGTTTTGAAAGACGTTGATTTAATGGTGCGTTTGACCAAAGCGGTTATTGACAGTACCAATTTACCCGTAACGGTAAAAACCCGTTTGGGCTGGGACGAAAGTTCGATCAATATTGATGAGGTGGCCGAACGATTGCAAGATATTGGCGTACAAGCCTTATCCATTCATGCACGAACTCGAGCTCAAATGTATAAAGGCCATTCCGATTGGACCCACATTGCGCGTGTCAAAAATAATCCGCGAATTACGATGCCGATCTTTGGAAATGGCGATATCGACTCGCCTGAAAAAGCCTTGCATTATAAAAATGAATATGGAATTGACGGGATTATGATTGGTCGTGCTGCGATTGGCTATCCTTGGATTTTTAACGAAATCAAACATTACTTTAAAACAGGCGAACATTTGCCAACGCCTACCGTTATTGACCGAGTTGAAGCGGCTCGAAACCACTTAATTTGGTCTATGGAATGGAAAGGGGAACGTTTAGGGATTGTAGAAATGCGCCGTCATTATACGAATTACTTTAAGGGCATTCATTCATTTAAAGACTACAAACAAAAATTAGTCACTACTGACGAGGTGGAAGGATTATTCAGCGTGATGAAAGAAATCGAGGAAGTGTATGTAGGGTATGAGTTTGTGTAATCTACCCCAATAATTTTTTACTCACCCGACTACTCGCAATTAACGAAGCCGTAAAACCCAGTGAAATAATAGTTCCCAAAACAATCAAGACGTTTTCTAGGGTAAAAACCACAGGATAGGCCAGTGTAGGCGTAATCATAATCAACTGAAATTGTTGTTGTATAAACACAATTCCAATTCCTAAAATCAATCCGATTCCCCCGCCAAAAACGCTTAACAACGTCCCTTGAAGCAAGAATATTTTACGTAAATCTTTGATTTCGACTCCTAAGTTGAATAAGGTTTTCAGGTTGCCTTTTTTGTCCAAAATCATCATGATGAGCGCGCCAATTAAGTTGAAAAGCGCGACTACAATCACTAAAGTAAAAATTAAGTAAACCGCAATATTTTCGGTATTCAACATTTTATAAAGCGATTCGTTTAGCTGCGCTCTGTTTTTAACCGTAATTGTATTTTTGAAAATAGTTTGCAAGTGTTCGATAATAGCTTTTTCATTAGTTCCTTTCTGAATTTTTATTTCCAATCCCGACACTTGGTTGGGTTGGTATTCCAATAGTTCTTGGGCAAGACCTAAATCAACAAAAACATATTTAGAATCCAAATCTTCGTTGATGGTATAAATTCCAATCGGCAATAAATCCGATTGATTGAAAGCTTGTTCTGGGTTTTCGATAGCGCCTTTTCCAGGTTTTGGAGCAAAAACTTCAAGCGGTCTGTTGAAGTCCAACAATCCCATCGAAAATTTCTGAGCAATGCCATACCCCACCACTACTTGATTCGTATTTGGAGCGAGCCATTGACCGTTAAACAGATTTTTTTCTATCGGATTGACTTTGGTAAACAAAGAGTCAATTCCTTTTAAATAGGTCACTTCCTGTTTGCCATCAAAGGTAAAAAGCACGCGTTCTTCAATGATTTTGGAATAGGAAACGAGTCCGTCAATTTGTTTGATTTGGCGCTCTTGTTCGGGTGTAATCACAATCGATTTCCCTAAAGTAGCGTTGAGTTTTAAATCAGGATCAATGGCATTGGTAAACGAAAGACTAAACTCTTTCAATCCGCTAAATACAGATAGCACCACAAAAAGTGCCAGTGCGCCAACGATAATTCCCATACTAGCAATACGATTAATGATGTTAATAGCATTGTTTTTACTAGTGCTAATACTGTATCGTTTGGCTATATAAAAAGGAAAGTTCAATTTAAAACTGTCTGCGTTTGTCTAAAAGATCACGATTTTCGATAGGATTTTCCTTGTTAGCCAACGCGTTATCAATTTTCTCGATGTAATCCAAAGAATCGTCAATAAAGAAAACTAAATTAGGCACTTTGCGCAGTTGTAAACGCACACGTTGCGACAAATCGTGTTTAATCAAAGTAGTATTGGATTTGATAGCCACTAAAGTTTCTTGCGCTTTCTCCTGCGGGAAAATGCTTAAATATACCGTAGCCACAGATAAATCTGAAGTCACAGCTACTTTGGATACGGAAATAATCAAATTAGTTATTCCATTTTTTCTCACCTCACCTTGCAGAATATCCACTAAATCTTTTTGGATAACGCCGCCTATTTTTTTCTGTCTATTTGTTTCCATGATGCAAAAATACTACTTTTAAACTTTATTCGAACAAATTTTAAATCGAACGAAAATTTCGATGAAGAAGTAGCTGGATTTTTAGAAGCTATTCCTGCTTTACGCTATATCTTTCCTGCCGAACCCCGGCAGCAAAGGATGCCGCTTCAATCAGGGCTAGGAGTTTTGTTTTTCAGCACCCGAATAGAATTATAAACCCAAATTATGCAAAGACACTCCTTTTCGATTTACGACGCTTCAGCTGGTTCTGGAAAAACCTATGCCTTGGTCAAAGAATATTTACAAATTATCTTGACCTCGCCTAAAAATGATGCGTACCGAAACATCTTAGCCATTACGTTTACCAATAAAGCGGTACACGAAATGAAAAGCCGTATTGTAGGGAGTTTGTCTGAATTTGCTAAAGAAAATCCTTCGCCGAAAGCACAAGATTTGATGCAAGATTTGTCGGTTGATACGGGGCTTTCGATTATCCAAATTAAATCCAAGTCGCAACAAATCATCAAGCATATTATTCATAACTATGCCGCTTTTGATATTTCGACCATTGATAAATTCACACACAAAGTAATTCGGGCTTTTGCGCACGATTTGAATTTACCCATGACATTTGAAGTGTCTTTGGATACCGAGAATTTATTGATTGAAGCCGTAGATGCGATAATTGCTCAGGCTGGTGAAGATGAAGTTTTGACTAATTTATTGGTCGATTTCACGATGGAAAAAACAGATGATGATAAATCTTGGGATATTTCGCGTGAAATTTTAGAAACAGGGAAATTGGTTCTGAATGAAAACCACCGAAATGAAATTATTCATTTTCAAGACAAATCCATTACAGAATTCCTTGAAATCAAGAAAAAACTAGTAGCTCTTTGTGATGAATTAGAAAAAGAAACGATTGTTTTAGGAAACGAAGCGGCGTCACTTATTGAACAAAACGGGATTGATGTAAAGTCTTTTTCAAGAGGTACTTTTCCTAATCATATTGCAAGTATTCAGGCAGGAAAATTCAATCCTAAAAATAAAATATTCAAGGAAGTAGCCGATATTGCTATCAATAAAACGGCAACTGACCGCACAATTATCGAGGCTGTTATTCCTGATTTGCTGGCTATTTTATCCAAAGTATATGCCTTATTTGAAAAGATTTATTTTTATAAAGCGTTTTTAAAAAACAGTACACCGTTGTCATTGTTGAATACAGTTAGTAATGAATTGGCTAAAATCCAGCAAGAACAAAATATTTTATCCATTACCGAATTCAATGCGTTAATTCACCGCGAAATTCAAAACCAACCCGCTCCTTTTATTTATGAGCGTTTGGGCGAGCGTTACCGTCACTTTTTTATCGATGAGTTTCAGGACACTTCCGAGATGCAATGGCAAAATTTGATTCCGCTTATTGATAATGCCCTTTCGGGTCAAGACGAATACGGAGACAAAGGAACTTTGATGATTGTGGGCGATCCCAAACAATCCATTTACCGTTGGCGTGGCGGAAAAGCAGAGCAGTTTATTGAGTTGAGTAAAGATAAAAATCCGTTCAATAATCCGGATAAGAAATTGACTCAATTGGAATACAATTACCGTTCGTACTCTCAAATTATTGAATTTAACAACAGTTTTTTTAAGTTATTGGCTAACGAATTTCAACATCCTGATTACAAAGATTTGTATGAAAATCACAGCCATCAAAAAGTGAATTCCAAAACAGGAGGCTATGTCAATATTTCGTTTCTTCCAGACTCATCCGAATCAGAAGATGAAGCTGTAGATAAAACTGAAATGTATGTGCAAGCTACTTTGGACACCATTAATAAGGCACTTGAAAAAGGTTTTGAATACAAAGACATTGTTATCTTAACTCGCAAACGCGGACAAGGAATTGCTGTGGCCAATTATTTGACGGAGCAAGGTGTTCCATTGTTGTCTTCTGAAACCTTGATGATTCAAAATGCGACCGAAGTCCGTTTTATTATTCATTTGTTGAAATATCTCAAAAACAGTTTGGATTTAGATGCAAAAGCCCATTTTTTACATTATTTGGCCTTGCATGCTCAAGACCAATTGCCTGTGCATGATTTTATAGCCAAAGGCAAAGAACTGATTCAAGAAACTGAATTTGAGAACTGGTTGTTGCAGTTTAATCTGGATTTGTCATTTCAAAATCTCCGTAAAAAATCGTTGTATGAAGCAGTAGGGATAATTGTGAGTAAGTTCCTCGACCCAGCGCTTCGCGCCTCTAGTTATGTGCAATATTTTTTAGATATTGTTTTGGAACGAGACATTCGCAATCAGGCTGGAGTAGCTGATTTTTTGGATTTTTGGGACAAAAGCGCTGAGAAATTCAGTATTCCTTCTCCTGAAGGCACCAATGCAGTTCGAATCATGACAATTCACAAATCCAAAGGATTAGAATTTCCAGTGGTTATTATGCCTTTTGTTGAGGAAGATTACAGCCGAAAACCAAAAGACAAACTGTGGTTGAATGCCGAGGAAACAACCGTTGGTTTACCAAAGGTGTTGATAGATAACAGCAGTGCAGTAGAAGGATTTGGTGAGGATGCTCGGGAATTGTACACTATTAAAAAACAAGAAGAATTATTGGATAATATTAATGTGTTGTATGTAGCTTTAACACGTGCCGAAGAGCAATTGTATATTATTTCCAGTAAAAATCTGTCGAGTAAAGGAGAGGTGCCGAACAACAATATGTGTGCTTTTTTTATTAATTATTTAATAGCTCAAGAATTATATAAAGAAGATCAATTAGAATATGAGTTTGGTAATTCAGTAAAGTTGTCTTCCGACGAAAAACATGAAGATAGGTCTAAAACCATTCCTTCTGTGTCTGAGGTTTTGAATCCCAAGAATATTAAAATTGCCCAGCGTGAAGCGGTAATGTGGGGAACTCATCAACAAGAAGCTATTGAATATGGAAATGTGATTCACGAAATTTTATCGTTTGTAAAGACCAAAAACGATGTGGATTTAGCCATTATCAAAGCTCTTGAAAACGGACTCATAGCGCCCAGCCAAAAAGGGATAGTGTTTCAAACAATTCTTGAAATTGTAGAACATGTTGAACTGAAAAATCATTTTGCTGAAGGGAATCAGGTTTTAAATGAGCAAACGATTATTCAAAAAGAGGGACGAATCATTAAACCCGATCGAATGGTGGTCACTCCAGATAAAAGTGTTTTTCTTTTGGATTATAAAACAGGCGCTCCAAATTCAAAATATGAACAACAATTAGAGAGTTATCAAAAAGCAATAGAAGATATGGGGTATTCTGTTGTTGAGAAAAATCTTGTTTATATTGGAAGTCAAGTAGCTGTGTGTAAATTGTAGTAATAAGTAAAGATTGTATTGATTTTGTGGTTGATTTCAATAGTAAATCAAGTAGGTGTAAGTCATTTAAAATTAGACAAGTTGAATTTTATTGGTAAATGTTTTGCTTTTCTAAAATATGATTCTATTTTTGTTAAGAAAAATAAAACAATTTGTTAAAATCATTAATTAAAAAATAACTATGAAACATCTTAACAAAATTCTTATCGCTGTTGTGTTGATTATGGGATTAAATACACAAGCTCAAGACAGTAAAAATCCATGGGCATTTTCTTTTGGAGCAAATGCGATTGACACAAAAACTAGTGCCGGTGGGGGAAATGGTTGGGCTGACGGTCACTTTTCTCAATTATTTGCAGTGAAGAATAATTGGAATATGCTTTCTACGATATCTTACGTCAGTGTATCTAAGTATTTAGGAGATAATTTCTCTTTTGGGGTTTCAGGATCGTTAAATAAAATAGATAAATTAGTAGAATACACTCCAGCAAATGGTTATGTTGTAAATAATCCGGGTAATCTATCTTATTATGGTATTGATGCTACACTAAAATATAGTTTTCAATCATTGATTAAATCAAAAATAATAGATCCTTCTGTTTCTCTTGGTTTGGGATTTTCTACACTTGGGGATAATAATTATCGTACGGTCAATCCAGGAGCCGGAGTCACTTTATGGTTTTCTGACAATGTAGGTTTGGAATTAGCAACAAGGTATAAAAAATCATTTGGGAATAGAGGTACTGCTGTTAGTTTAGATTCACCTTCATTTTTTCAACATTCATTAGGACTTGTGTTTAAGTTTGGTGAAAAATAAATCCTAAACTAAAAATAAAATCTTCTTTATAAAAACATCCTGAATATTAGGGTGTTTTTTTGTTTTTGTAACTTGTAGTAATAAATCCACAAATTGTAAGGTTTTAATTTTCAGCTCGATAAGTTTTTTTTTCAATTATTAATTTTGTTTTTAGACATTTAGGTACTACTTTTGTTATAAATAACTAAAAAAGTAATTTAAAAAATCAAGTATGAAACATCTTAACAAAATTTTAGTTGCTACAATGATGGTGATGGGTTTAAACTCACATGCACAAGATAGTAACAACCCATGGGCTTTCTCTTTTGGAGTTAATGCGCTTGACACAAGAACTAGTGCTGGTGGAGGAAAAGATTGGTTTAATAATCATTTTTCACAACCATTTGCAGTAAAAGACAACTGGAATTTACTTCCTACAGTATCTTACATTGGTGTATCTAAGTATGTTGGAGATAATTTCTCTTTTGGAGTTTCTGGATCATTAAATAAAATGGATAAGTTTGTAACATATAGCCCAACAAATGGATATGTTGTTTCAAATCCAGGAAATTTAATGTACTATGGAATTGATGCAACTGTGAAATACAGTTTCATGAGTTTAATTAAATCTAAAGTAATTGATCCGTCTCTTTCTCTTGGAGGAGGGTATACTTTTCTTGGAGATGCAAGTTTTGGTACAGTTAATCCAGGTGCTGGTTTAACTTTGTGGTTTACTGAAAATGTAGGTTTAGAATTAGCAACTAAATACAAAAAATCGTTTGGCGATAGAACAGTAGGTGCTGCTATAAATCAACCTTCATTATTCCAACATACAGCAGGTCTTATCTTTAAATTTGGAGGAAAAGATACTGATGGAGACGGAATATATGATAGAGAAGATGCTTGTCCTCAAGTAGCTGGTTTAAAACAATTCAACGGATGTCCTGATACAGACGGAGACGGAATTGTTGATGGAAGTGATGCTTGCCCACAAGTAGCTGGTTTAGCTGCATTAAACGGATGCCCAGATGCTGATGGTGACGGAATCACTGATGCTAATGATGCTTGTCCTGAAGTAGCTGGTTTAGCTTCATTGAAAGGTTGTCCAGATGCTGATAAAGATGGTGTTGCTGATAAAGATGATAAATGTCCATCAGTTGCAGGTCCTAAAGAAAATGCAGGTTGTCCTTGGGCAGATACTGATAAAGATGGTGTTGCCGATAAAGATGATGCTTGCCCTGAAGTAGCTGGCCCTGCTAGCAACAAAGGTTGTCCAGAAGTAACACCAGCTGTTTTAGAAAGTGTTAAAGTTCAAGCTAAATCAATTTATTTTAATTCTGGAAAATCTACTTTCAAATCTAGTGATGTGCCAGTAAAAATTGAAGCAATCTCAACTTTATTGAAACAATACCCAAATGCTAAATTCAGCATTGAAGGTCATACAGATAGCGATGGATCTGATGCATTTAACCAAAAATTATCTCAAGAAAGAGCTGATGTAGTTAGAAATGCTTTAATCGAAAGAGGTTTGAAAGCTGAAAATCTATCTGCTGTTGGTTATGGAGAAAGCAAACCAGTTGCTTCTAACAAAACTGCTGCTGGAAAAGCTAAAAACAGAAGAACTGAAGTAGTATTACAAAAATAATATACTTTAAATATTTTTTAGAAAACGTCCCGATTTATCGGGGCGTTTTTTTATTTTTATACAATGACAAATCCTACTTTTCTAAATAAAATTGCAGCAGTATTAATTCAAAATTATGCGGATTCTCTTTCTGATACGATAGTTATTTTGCCCAATAAAAGAGCTAAAGTTTTTTTGATTGAAGCAATTAAAAATCAGGTTAACCAAACAGTGCTTTCACCTGAAATAATTAGTATTGAAGATTTTGTTCAAAACATTGCAGGAATTCGTTCGGTGGATGCTATCGAACAGTTGTTTGAATTTTATGAGGTGTATTTGTCTATTACACCAAGCCCCCAACAGCAGTCTTTTGAATTGTTTGCGAATTGGGCCAAAACGCTTTTGCAGGACTTTAATGAGATTGATCGTTATTTGTTAGAACCCTCTCATGTACTGTCTTATTTGAAAGACATTGAAGACATCAAAAAATGGGGGATTGAAGTGGAAGAAAAAACACAATTACTCGAAAATTATATTGATTTTTGGAAATTGTTACCTCATTACTATCAATCATTGTACGATCATTTGCTGGCAAAAGGCATTGGTTATCAAGGATTAATTTATAGAGAAGCGGTTAAAAATTTGATTCATTTTTTAAATACTGTCCAAAATAAACATTTTGTTTTTGCTGGTTTCAATGCCTTAAATGCTGCCGAAGAAAAAATAGTTCAAGAGCTTCTAGCTGTTGGTCAAGCCAAAATTTATTGGGATGCTGATCAAACCTTTTTCAACGACCCTTATCACGATGCTGGTTTGTTTTTACGCCGATTTAAAGAAAACTGGAAACAGTATAAATCACATCCATTTGAATGGATTACAGATGATTTTTCAGCCACTAAAAATATCCAAGTTATTGGAACACCAAAATCAGTAGGGCAAGCCAAAATTGCGGGAAGTATTTTGGAACAAATCATTCTGGAACAACCCGAGAAGTCTTTAGATAAAGTCGCCGTTGTTTTAGGAGAGGAAAGTTTGCTTGTTCCTTTGTTGTATTCGTTACCCGCTTCGGTGGGCGCTTTGAATATCACGATGGGATATTCGGCGAAGAATAATCCTGCCCAAATTTTGGTAGCCAAATTATTCAAAATGCACACCAATTCGTTATCGAGAAATAACAAAAGTTATGTGTTGTATTACAAGGAGGTTTTGGATATTTTGACGCATCCTTTGGTGGAACCGTATGCACAAACGCGTGAATTAGTCAAACTAATTAATGAGAATAATTATACGTTTATTACGCACCAAAAACTATTGGATTTGAATCCGAATCCAACGGAATTATTTTTGTTATTATTCAAAAAATGGGAAACAGGTGCGCTACCTGTTTTGGAAACTATTGTTAGTTTGTTGCAGACATTGAAAAATAATTTAAGCAATGATAATGAAGAGGAAAAAATTACTAAGGCGTTTGTTTTTGCTGTTTTTAAAGTGATTAATAAATTGATAACCTATTATTCAAAACACCAACATATAGATAAAATAGAGACTTTGTATGCTATTTACAAACAAGTCATTGATGTTGCCGAAGTTTCGTTTGAAGGAGAACCTTTGAACGGCTTACAAATTATGGGTGTTTTAGAAAGCAGGGTTTTGGATTTTGACACGGTCATTGTCACTTCGATGAACGAAGGAAAGTTTCCTGCGGGAAAATCGTCCAATTCGTTTATTCCGTATGATGTGAAACGTGAACTAGGCTTGCCTACTTTTAAAGAAAAAGATGCGATTTACACCTACCATTTTTACCATTTATTACAACGAGCAACCAACATTTATTTGTTGTACAATACGGAAAGCGAAGGTTTGGATGCAGGCGAAAAAAGTCGTTTTATCACCCAATTGGAAGTTGAAAAACAACCTAATCATACGCTGACGCAAGAAATTTATAATGCGGTTTTGCCCGAAACGGCTTATTTGCCAATGGAAGTGCCAAAATCAGATGCCGTTTTGTTGCGCTTGAAAGAAATTGCGGAACAAGGTTTTTCTCCTTCGGCATTGACCAAATACATTCGGAATCCTATTGATTTTTATTTTCAAAGAATCCTGCGCATTCGAGAAGTGGAGGAAGTGGAAGAAAGTATTGCCTTGAATACTTTAGGGACCATTATTCACGAAACCTTAAAAACACTTTACGAACCTTTCATTGGTCGATTGATTTCTGAATTTGATATACAAAATTGTTTTAAGCAAATTGATGCCGAAGTGTTGAAACAATTCAAATTGGTGTACAAAGAAGGAGAGATTAAAAAAGGGCGTAATTTGTTGGCTTTTGAAGTAGCAAAACGCAATGTGTCTAATTTCTTAAAAGTAGAATTGGAAACCATCAAAGCAGGAGATGAAATCCAAATTATTGCTTTGGAACAAACCTTTGAGCGTTGGTTAGAACATCCTAAATTGCCTTTTCCAGTTTTGATAAAAGGAAATGTAGACCGAATCGAAAACCGTAACGGAATTATCCGAATCATTGATTATAAAACAGGAAAAGTCGAAAAAGGAACCGTCACGTTACGCACTTGGGACGATTTGACGCTTGATATTAAAAACGAAAAAATTATTCAGGTTTTGGCCTATGTTTTTATGTTTGAAAAAGAAGTAAAAGGATTGCCAATCGAAGCCGGAATAATATCGTTCAAAAATTTAAAAGCAGGATTCTTGCCTTTCAATTTCAAATCAGGAAAAGAAGAAATTACTCAAATCGATGAAGAAATCCTGAATAATTATTTGGAACAAATAGTAGCATTGCTTTCGGAAATTTTTGACGAAACGATTCCTTTTATTGAAAAAACAAATTAAGATTTTATCGATTTAAAAAATCGCAATAATTCTTCTTGCAATGCTTCTTGGTTTTCAATGTGGGACATGTGTCCGTCCGGAAAACTAAGTAATTGGACTTGGGTATCTTCCATCTGTTCTTTTGTTTCTTCATAATTCAAAACAGGATCTTTTTTACCTAAAACCAATAACTTGGGATAAGGTGTTAAGTGCAATAACACTTCTCGGTCCATACGTATTTTCATCCCTTCTAAAGAGGCTACAATACCTTGGAGAGGTGTTTTTAAAGCTTCTTGTTTGACGTTGTTAATTGCTTCCGAAAGGCGTTCTCTATTTTCTTCGCTAAATAAATTAGAGATTGACAACGAAATAAAGTTTTGAAACGATTGTTTTACCGCTTTTATAGCGCGATCTCTGTTAGTTTTTCGTTCTTCGCTATCGGCTCTAGAGGTAGAGTTTAGTAATACTAATCCTTTTACAATATCTGGGTACAATTCGGCGAAAGCCAAAGCCACATATCCTCCCATGGAATGTCCCACGAGAATCGCCTTTCGAAGGCGTAATTCAGATAGAACTTCGTGAACCGCATCAGCATTGTTTTCCATAGAATGAACATAGCCCATACATTCTGTCTCGCCATGTCCCAATAAATCTATAGTAACGATTCGGAATTTTTTGCTCCATTCGGGGATAAAAGTTTTCCACATTTTTTTATTTTCCAAAAAACCATGCAATAAAACTACTGCCGTTCCTTTGCCTTGGTCGGTGTAGCTAATAGTGGTGTTTTTGAAATGAAGCGTTTTAACCATTGTTTTTTAAGAGACCCAAAGGTAAGTTTTGAGGTTTGATTTGGAACACAGATTGGAGAAATTTTAAAAATTAGTATAATTTCTCCAATCTGTGTTCCAATAAAGAAGGGCTCACTTTTGCAATTTATTTTTGTAAGTGACTGATTTCCTTGGGGTTCATTTGTTCATCAAACTTTCAATTTCCTCCACTTCAATAGGAATGTTACGCATCAAGTTAAATGGAGCTCCGTTTTCTTGAATTACCACATTGTCTTCCAAACGAATTCCAAAACCTTCTTCCGGAATATAAATCCCGGGCTCTACGGTAAACACCATATTGGCTTGCATTGGTTCGGTCAAAATCCCGTAATCATGAGTATCCAATCCCATGTGGTGTGAAGTGCCGTGCATGAAATATTTTTTATAGGCCGGCCAATCTGGATTTTCGTTTTGCACGTCGGCTTTATCAATCAAACCTAGTCCTAACAGTTCAGAAGTCATTAATTTACCCACTTCAATATGGTATTGTTTCCACAAAGTACCAGGAGTTAGCATTTGAGTAGCTTCGTTTTTCACACGCAAAACCGCATTGTACACGGCTTTTTGTCTTTCGGTAAAACGACCCGAAACAGGGATAGTACGTGTCATATCACTTGAATAATTGGCGTATTCTGCAGCAACATCTAATAACAGTAAATCTCCCGCTTTACAGGCTTGATTGTTTTCAATATAATGCAACACGTTCGCATTTTCCCCTGAAGCAATGATGGGAGTATAAGCAAAGCCTTTAGAGCGATTACGAAGGAACTCGTGAGCAAATTCCGCCTCGATTTCATATTCGGTTACTTCAGGTTGTACAAAAGAGAGTACTCTTCTAAATCCTTTTTCGGTAATATCACAGGCTTTTTGGATTAATTCCAATTCTACATTTTCTTTTACCGAACGCAGACGTTGTAATATCGGATTGCTTTTGGCTACAGCATGTGCAGGATACTTTTCTTTCCACCATTTTACAAAACGGGCTTCGCGGGTTTCGGTCTCCACAGTCGCACGATAATGTTCGTTAGTGTTGATGTAGATGTTTTCAGAATGTGTCATCAATTCAAATAACACCTTTTCAAATTCGGTTAACCAATATACGGTTTTAATTCCAGATACTTCAAAAGCACGTTCTTTGGTTAGCTTTTCGCCTTCCCAAACAGCAATATGTTCATTGGTTTCTCTTAAAAAAAGTATTTCTTTTTGATGCTCATATGGAGCATCTGGAAAAAGCAATAAGATACTTTCTTCTTGATCAACACCACTCAAATAAAAGATGTCGCGGTGCTGTGCAAAAGGCATCGTGCTATCGGCACTAATAGGGTAAATATCATTCGAATTAAAAACGGCTACACTTTTTGGCTTCATTTGAGCCGTGAATTTGGCGCGGTTTTTTATAAATAAATTGCGGTCTATTGGATGGTATTTCATACTATTTGAAATTAATTAGATTACAAATCTAATCAATCCATTTGTAATAACGTGCACCAATTAGATTTGGATTTTCATTTTCTATACGGTCTAAAATCCATTCGTTTTTTGGTGATTGGATACTTTGTTTTTGTTCTTTTTTATGAAGTTTTTCGTAAGTAGCAAAGTCGATTTCCTGGCTTTGTTCCAATGTTTCAAACAACTGGGTTTTGGCTACAGCCAATTGCCAATCGGGCTGAATAGTGCCTTCAAAAACTTTGGATTTAGAACCACTCCCATAGGCTAAGAAACCAAATTTCTTGCCTGAAATAGCAGTGTTGGTATTAGCAAAATGCGCTAGAGTAGAAAGAAATCCCATAAAAATAGAACCTGTATATAAGTTGCCAATAAGAGAAGAAGCGATTTCTGCAGGCTGTAATTTTTGAGTGACAAAAGCACGGTATTCTTCCGATTTGCCGACTTCCTTCAATTTGTTTTGGTACTCTGCTGCAGACTCGTTTCCAGAAAGAATAGGTGTGGCTGCATCGAGTGCATAAATTTCAGAAAGCATACGGCGCCCTTGGAACGAATAAGGTAAGTGCATGATAATGCTTTCCCAAGTATCGTAAAGGGTTTCGGTTGTGTTTTTGATTTTTTTCAACGAAAAGTAGGCGTTGCGGGTACGATCCATATAACATTGATTGGAATATTGACCATCAAAAACAGGTTGGTCTTTGTGAATTTCAATTTCTGCCTCTAAATTGTCAAACCAAGCATCGTTGGAGCTGTTGCCTGTAATTGTTTCTTTCGAAAGAGTTCGGTACGGTTTGAAGAAGTCAAAAACACCTTTGGTACTAGTTGCCCATTCGTTTTCAAAAGCAATTATTTTAGGATTAGCAGTGACTAGCATTGCTAAGGCTCCTGCGCCTTGGGTGTATTCGCCAGTAGAATTCAAATCGTATTTAGCAAAATCAGTAGTGACTACAATCGCTTTTTTGTTTGGATTGAGACGAACAAAGTCCAAACAGTTTTGCAACGCATCGACTCCGCCAATACAAGCAAAAGTAAAATCGACCACATCGCAGTTGGCCAAAATGTCTTCTCCAAATTTTTGTTCCATCAAGGCAATTAAAAAAGAGCTAATCGGTTTTGAACTATCAATAGCGCTTTCGGTGCCCACATAAATTCTTGAAATTTCGCCTAAGTTGATTTCGTTTTCCAATACTAATTTAGTCAGAGCATTGGCACCAAAAACCACTGTATCTTGATGAACATCAGGTAAGGTCATTTTAATCAATCCCAGTCCTTTTTCTAGTTTTTCGGGTTCGATATTTCGGGCATTTGCCAAAGTTTGTATCGGTAAATGTAGTTGAGCAACGTCAAAAGCAATAGTATCAATTCCTGTTTTCATCATTTTTATTTTGGATTCGCAAAATTAAAATTAGCCCTTCGAATAACAATTAATTTAGGCAGATAAAGAAGTGTGTTTTGTGATTTTTGTGAATTTTAGAACGAATCTAGATAAATAATAAGAAATCAATAATTATATGGGTTTTTGTCTATTGATAAATGGAGATTTCTAATTCAGACAGTTTTGGGAATTGTTTAAGTAAATTCGGTTTCAAAGCTTGATTATTAGTAATTCAGTAGGGTTTTTGCTAAAACACTTTAAAATCATTATAAATAACAACGAAAAGGTTGTAGTTGAATTGTATTTCTGCTATTTTTGTCTCACTATTTAATAAAAATTTATTCAAATTATTATGGCAAAATCTGCAATTTTAAAGTCATCTCTTGCAAAAAAATATTGGATGTCTTTTACAGGTTTATTTTTATGTTTGTTCCTTTCGGGGCATTTAGCAGGGAATCTTCAATTAATTTTTAGCGACGCATTACATTTCAATCAGTATGCATTGTTTATGACGACTAACCCAGCCGTAAAAATTCTATCTTATCTTACTTACATTTCTATTGTATTCCACGCTGTTGATGGAATTCTATTAACTGTTCAAAACAGAAAAGCAAGACCTATTGGTTACGCAAAAACAGACGGTTCTTCAAGCTCATTTTCTTCAAGAAATATGGCGGTTTTAGGAACTATTATTTTGGTTTTTATTGTAACACACATGGTCAACTTTTGGGCTGTAATGCATTTTGACAAAAACATGCCATTACAAACAGTAACCATTGGAATGCCAGGTCAAGAACAAGAGTATTATTTAACGACAGACGGAGGGTATCTTCCAAAAGCACAAATTGATCAAAAATTGATTAAAATTGAAAACAGAATCGAGTTCTTCGATGCTGCTGCCAATGTTAAAATCAAAGAAGGATACAAAGATTTGCACAAAATTACTGTAGCATTCTTTAAAGATCCAAAAACAGGATTGATTGCTACTATTTTGTATGTAATTGCAATGCTAACTTTGGCATTCCATTTATTACACGGATTTCAAAGTGCATTCCAATCGTTAGGATTGAATAATCCAAAATACACTCCGGCAATCAAAAAATTCGGAGCGGCATTTGCGATTATTGTACCTATTTTGTTTGCAATTATTCCAGTTTACATTCACTTTTTCTTAAAATAAATCAACATCAGAAGATATTATGAAGTTAGATTCTAAAATACCAGAAGGTCACATTTCTCAGAAATGGACTGATTATAAAGACCATTTAAAATTAGTTGCTCCAAACAATAGACCAAAAATTGACATTATTGTTGTGGGAACTGGTTTAGCAGGAGCCTCTGCTGCCGCTTCTCTTGGAGAAATGGGATACAACGTAAAAGCATTTTGTTTCCAAGATTCACCGCGTCGTGCGCACTCTATTGCAGCACAAGGAGGAATCAATGCAGCAAAAAACTATCAAAATGATGGTGATAGTACTTATAGATTATTTTATGATACTATAAAAGGTGGAGATTACAGAGCTCGTGAGGCTAACGTTCACCGTTTGGCGGAGGTATCTGGAAATATTATTGACCAATGTGTGGCGCAAGGAGTTCCTTTTGCAAGAGATTACGGCGGATTGTTAGACAACCGTTCTTTTGGAGGAACACAAGTACAACGTACTTTTTATGCTGCAGGTCAAACAGGGCAACAATTATTATTAGGAGCTTATTCGGCTTTGTCAAGACAAATTGGTTTAGGACGTGTTGAAATGTACAACCGTCACGAGATGTTAGACTTGGTTAAAGTAGATGGAAAAGCACGTGGAATCATTGCTCGTAATTTGGTTACAGGAGAAATCGAAAGACATTCAGCTCACGCAGTAGTAATTGCTTCTGGAGGGTATGGAAACGTTTATTTCCTTTCTACAAATGCTATGGGAAGTAACGTAACAGCAGGTTGGAAAGTACACAAACAAGGAGCCGCTTTTGCTAACCCATGTTATGTACAAATTCACCCAACATGTATTCCTGTTCACGGAACGAACCAATCAAAATTAACGTTGATGTCGGAGTCGTTAAGAAACTCTGGACGTATTTGGGTTCCTAAGAAAAAAGAAGATGCAGAAGCAATTCGTGCTGGTAAACTAAAACCAACACAAATTGCCGAAGAAGATAGAGATTATTACCTAGAGCGTAAATATCCTGCGTTTGGTAATTTAGTTCCTCGTGATGTGGCTTCAAGAGCTGCAAAAGAGGTGTGTGACGAAGGTAGAGGTATTGAAGCCAATGATACTAACGAAGGAGTGTATTTGGATTTCTCTACTGAGATTCAAACCAAAGGAAAACAAGCGGCTTACGCCAAAGGAAATCATCACCCAACAGCAGAAGAAATTACTGCTTTAGGAAAACAATGGTTAGAAGAAAAGTACGGTAACTTGTTTACGATGTACCAAAAAATCACCGATGAGAATCCGTATGAAACGCCAATGAAAATTTATCCAGCGGTACACTATACTATGGGTGGTGTTTGGGTAGATTACAACTTACAATCGACTATTCCAGGTTGTTTCGTAGCAGGAGAAGCTAACTTCTCTGATCACGGAGCGAACCGTTTAGGAGCTTCGGCTTTGATGCAAGGTTTGGCTGACGGATATTTTGTATTACCATATACTATTTCAAACTATTTAGCCGATGATATTCGTACTGGAAAAATCTCAACTGATTTACCAGAATTTGCAGAGGCAGAAAATAGAGTGAAAGATACTATTAATCAATTCTTATCGAATAATGGTTCTAAATCAGTAGATCATTTTCATAAACGTTTGGGATTGATCATGTGGAACAAAGTAGGTATGGGTAGAAACGAAGCGGGATTAAAATCAGCGATTGAAGAAATTGCGGCTTTGAAAGCTGAATTCTACAAAGAAGTATATGTTCCTGGCAGTGCAGATGAATTGAATCCAGAATTAGAGAAAGCACTTCGTGTGGCTGACTTTATTGACTTGGGTCAGTTAATGGCAATGGATGCATTACAACGTAAAGAATCTTGTGGAGGTCACTTCCGTGAAGAATATCAAGATGCAGAAGGAGAAACACTGCGTGATGATGAAAACTTCTCATTTGTGGGTGCTTGGGAATATAAAGGTGATGACATCACTCAATCTGAGCTTCATAAAGAAGAATTGAAATACGAGTTTATCAAAATTGCAGCGCGTAATTATAAGTAATTAGGCATTAGCCAAAAGGCAATAGTATGAGTGGGATACAATCATATAAAGATTTATTGATTTGGCAAAAGGGAATTGAAATTGTTGTGTTAGTGTACCAATTGATTTCTGATTTACCAAAAGATGAATTATATGCTTTATCCAGTCAAATAAAGAGAAGTGCGGTTTCTGTTCCTTCAAATATAGCTGAAGGATATGGAAGACAATCAACTCAAAGCTATATTCAGTTTGTTAAAATAGCCAGAGGTTCTTTATGTGAGTTAGAAACACAATTATTAGTTGCTGAAAAACTGAGTTTTATTAAATCAGTAAATTTGTATTCTGATATAATGAAACAGATTACAGAAGAAAGCAAAATGATTAATTCTTTTATAAATAAATTAGAGTCAAGTAAACAGTAATTACTAATGCCAATTGCCTGGTGGCTTTTGGCTAAAATAAAACACTATGAGTGCAGCAAAAAATATCAATATAACCCTTAAAATTTGGCGTCAAAAAGACTCTAAAGCAAAAGGACAATTAGAAACTTATACTTTGAATGAAGTTTCTACAGCGAGTTCGTTTTTGGAAATGTTAGACCAACTGAACGAGCAATTAATTAACGAAAGAAAAGAACCTATCGCATTTGATCACGACTGTCGTGAAGGAATTTGCGGAATGTGTTCGTTATTTATTAACGGACGTGCTCACGGACCAGATTCAGGGGTAACTACCTGTCAATTGCACATGCGTATGTTCAAAGATGGTGACACTATTTTTGTAGAACCATGGAGAAGTAGAGCTTTCCCTGTAATCAAAGATTTAGTGGTAGACAGAAGTTCTTTTGATAGAATCCAACAAGCGGGAGGTTTTGTATCAGTAAATACTTCAGGAAACACGATTGACGCTAATGCAACTCCAATTGCAAAAGATGATGCTGATAAAGCATTTGAAGCAGCAGCTTGTATTGGTTGCGGAGCCTGTGTAGCGACTTGTAAAAATGGATCAGCAATGCTTTTTGTTGGTGCTAAAGTATCTCAATATGCTTTGTTGCCTCAAGGTAAAGTTGAAGCAACAACCCGTGTGTTGAACATGGTACGTCAAATGGACGAAGAAGGATTTGGTAACTGTACTAATACAGGTGCTTGTGAAATCGAATGTCCAAAAGGAATTTCTTTAGAGAACATCGCTCGTTTGAATAGAGAATATTTAGTGGCAAGCGTGAAGTAGTATATTCTACTTTTATAGTATAAAAAACGCATTCCTTAATTGGGATGCGTTTTTGTTTTTTGGAATAAAAAATGTGTAATTTTAGCTCATGAAGATAGCTGTAATTCAAATCCCTCTAGTTTGGGAAGATGCAAAATCCAATTGGGAGTATATCGAACAAAAAATCAATACACTTGAAGTAGGTACTGATTTGATTGTGCTTCCCGAAATGTTCACCACAGGTTTTACGATGTCGCCAGAGCGGGTTGCTGAGACCATGCAGGGCGATACTGTAGTGTGGATGCAATCTTTGGCAAAAGCCAAAAACTGTGCAATTACGGGTAGCCTTGTGATTATCGAAGACGGGAAGTTTTACAACAGATTGTTGTTTGTTTTTCCTTCGGGAGCAATACAACACTACAATAAACGTCATTTGTTTTCTCTTGCAGGAGAAGACAAAAGCTATACAAAAGGAACTCAGAAATTAATTATCGAATACAAAGGGTGGAAAATCTGCCCGCTTATTTGTTATGATTTGCGATTCCCTGTGTTTGCTCGCAATGTGGAGCAATACGATTTACTTTTGTATGTTGCCAATTGGCCTACTATCCGAATGCAAGCTTGGGACACGTTACTTAAAGCTAGGGCGGTTGAAAACATGAGTTATGTTATAGGATGTAACAGAGTGGGTCAAGACGAAAAAGAATACGACTATTCAGGACATTCTCAGGTGGTTGATTTCTTAGGAAATTATCGTATTGCACCGCAAGAGGCAGAAGGGGTTTTTTATGCTCAGTTGGAAAAAGAAACGTTGCTACAAACCCGAACAAAGTTGGGATTCCTAAACGATCAAGATGCTTTTGAATGGAAATAGTTTTGTAGCTTACTTATCTTTTTCGGTTGGTATCCGAAGGTTTTTTCTTTACCTTTTTCTTCTTTGGTTCAGGAGTGTACGGAATACTTAAGTCAAAAGCTTGAACCACATCCCAGTTAGCACGTACATCTATTCCTTTGGAGAAATAAATCACTTCTTCGGCATATTGTTTTGCTAAATAATTCCCAGGATCGTAGATGGTGTTTTTATTGTCATCATAGATAGCGCGTAGGGTATAGATAGCTGGTTGTAATAATGGGAAGTTGATGGTTGTATTTTTATCGGTATATTCGGTTGCTATAGCTTCTCCTTTATCGTTAGTTAATTCTACTATAAGGGGGAAACGTTTTACATTTTGTAAGTTCACGACTAAGTTCCCATAGTTTTCTGGGGAATTGGCATTGATTTTAAAATTCAAGCTGTCATTTGATTTTTCGAATAAATCAGTTAGCGCTCCAGGGAGTAATTTGAATTGGTATTCTTCATCAGCCTCTCTTTTGAAATTCAATCGTAGTAATTGTTGGAAATCATCGTATTCGGTGGTAAAAGCAACAGATTTTGATTTTTGGTTCACCAAACTCATTTTGGTTTTGTCAAACTGTACCAAAGGAGTAGCGCTCTCTAAAGTAAAAAGTTCCCTTGTGCTAAAGTTTCCTTGTTGTGCAATTTTAATATTTAAGGTGTCTTTTTTTTGATCCTTTACCTTAAAAGTAAAACTCTTTTGGTAATTGTTTTGTGTAACTTCTATAGATAGTGAATCGGTTTTAATTGGTTTGTACCAAACTTGTAACGAATCTTTTTTAGGCAATTGAGTTAGGATGGAAGGAATAAGCTTCCCTTTGTTTTTTAAAGTGATTTTAGGTCTATTTTCTTTTAATTTGATATTTCCTTCGTAGCCCAAAAGCAATCGGTTTCCAGAAGCTTGAGTAGGTTTGAATGCTTTGAAAGGCAGGTTTTCTTTGAATAATTCCAATTCATATACGGTGTCATTAGGAATAGAAATGAACTGTTTATAAAACCCAATTTTGTCTTTTTTAGGGTCAAACTTATTGTTGGCATTGTAATCTTTCATAGCAACTAAAAGATACTTTCCAGCTTTCAAATTCTCTAGACGAAATGTTTTTAAACTGTCTAATGTATTGGTAACGTAGCGAGGCATTTCTTTGTACACAATAGAGTCATTAAAGTTCTTGTTGACATCGTATAACATTACTGAGACAAATGATTCCACATCTTTGAAGTACGCATCTTTAACTCTTCCGCCAAGGGCTAAAGAATCAATAGTTTTTCCGGTAGAGAAAATGTATTTGAATTGATTGTAAGGATTACCTTCATTATTGTCGGCCATACTTTGACCAAAGTTAAAACTATACGTTGTGTTATCTTGTAGCGTATCGTTAATTTTAATGGTAATGATTTTGCTAGGAGTTATAGGCAAAATCAACGGCTCATTTTTCATAGGAGGCGAAATAATGAGCTGTTTTCGCAAGTTTTTTAGTTTAATAAACTCATCAAAAGTCAATTTAATCGTAGTTCCCTTGAACTCAGTGCTAAAATTTTTTGGGAAGCTCGCTTTTAAAACTGGAGCAATAGTGTCTTTTGCACCGCCTGTAATGTTACCTCTCTTGGCACAACTAGCCAAAATAACCAGCAATAAAGCAACACTGTATTTTAAAAAGCTCTTACCCATAGTTCATTAGAAATTTGATGTCACAAAATAACAACTATATTTAATGGAATGGAAACTTTTTGTAGAAATATTATGCTATTTGGATTCGGAATTCCTATAAAAATAGTGTATTTTTAAACCATAATTCAACTTCAAATGATGAGAAAAATAGAACATATAGGTATTGCTGTAAAGGATTTAGAGGTTTCTAATGCGCTTTTTGAAAAATTATTTGGCGCTCCAGCCTATAAAGCCGAAGTAGTGGAAAGCGAAGGAGTAACCACTTCATTTTTTTTGAATGGACCTAATAAAATTGAATTGTTGGCAGCAACCAATCTAGAAAGCCCGATTGCAAAGTTTATCGAAAAAAAAGGAGAAGGAATTCATCATATTGCCTTTGATGTGGAAGATATCGTCTCTGAGATTGCCCGACTCCAAAAAGAAGGTTTTGTGGTGCTGAGTGAAACACCTAAAAAAGGGGCCGATAATAAGTTGGTTGCTTTCTTGCACCCCAAAAGCACGAATGGGGTGTTGATTGAGTTGTGCCAAGAGATACCACAATAGTATCCTCACAATCAGTAGGTTTCTTGGTAAGCTTAATAGAATTAGTTAGTTTTTTTAAAACTGCTTTAAAAATAGTTGCGGCAAATTAAAAATAGTAGTAATATTGCACCTCCAATAGAGGTCCTATAGCTCAGTTGGTTAGAGCACCTGACTCATAATCAGGTGGTCCCTGGTTCGAGCCCAGGTGGGACCACAATACTAAAACTCCTTAAGAAATTAAGGAGTTTTTTTGTGCAAAATTGTAATATTCTGATGTTTCTGTATTTAATTATAAGCGGCTAAGTTGCGTGTAGTTTCCTGACTTTGTGCTAATTTATTGTACAATCCCAATTTAATTCTCGATATTTACATTCTAAATTCATTAATTATGAAACGAAGAAGATTCATAACGGCTTCGGCCTTATTAGGTTGCGTAGGTTTAAATTTTGGGATGGTGGCCAAGAAAAAGCAATTGCTGCACCATGTGTTTTTTTGGCTAAAGAATCCTAATTCTGAAGCAGACAAGCAAGAATTACTATCCGGTTTAAAAACCTTGGGAGCTATTCCGGTAGTGCGCCAAATACATATTGGGCTATTGGCTTCAACAGAGCCGCGCGAGGTGGTAGATACCACTTGGCAGGTTTCGGAGCTTTTGTATTTTGATAATGAGGTAGATCAAAAAACCTATCAAGATCACCCTATTCATCAAGCTTTTGTGAAAAACTATTCACACCTGTGGCAAAAAGTAGTGGTGTACGATATGGTAGAAGTTTAAATAAAAAACGCCTTGTGATTCACAAGGCGTTTTTTTTATTCTTATCGATTGCCGTACAATCGACTCACGTATTTGCCAATGACATCAAACTCTAAATTGATTACGGTGCCAATTTGAAATGCATTGAAGTTAGTATGCTCGTAGGTGTACGGAATGATCGCCACACTAAATTGATTTTGTTTTGAATTGACTACCGTTAAACTTACTCCATTAACGGTAATAGAGCCTTTTTCAATAGTGATATTGTTGAGACTCGAGTCGTATTCAAAAGTATAGTGCCAACTCCCACCTGCTTCTTCAATAGCAATACAGGTTCCGGTTTGATCCACATGGCCTTGAACGATGTGTCCGTCCAAACGATCGCCCAGTTTCATGGCGCGTTCTAAATTGACAGTATCGCCCACTTTCCAGTGAGACAGATTGGTTTTATTGATCGTTTCAGCAATGGCAGTCACAGTATAGGTGTCGTCTTTAATTGCGACAACCGTCAGGCAAACACCGTTATGTGCCACGCTTTGGTCAATTTTTAATTCGCCAGTTAAGCTTGAAGCCACAGTGATGTGAAGATTGTCTTGGTCTTTTTGTAGTTCTTGTACTCTTCCGAGTGATTCTATAATTCCTGTAAACATTTGTTGTTTTATTTTGCTAAATTTGCACTTCAAAATTAGTAATAAATAATCTCAGGGAGTATGAAAAAAGCAGAAAATATAATTGTTGGAATTTCAATAGGAGATTTAAACGGTATTGGAAGCGAAGTGGTTCTAAAAACATTCGAAGATTCAAGAATGTTAGAATTGTGTACACCAGTTATTTTTGCTAATGTAAAACAGCTTTCGTTCATTAAGCGCAACTTAGATTTAGAGATCAATTTACAGGGAATCGATCGTTTAGACCAATTGGTTTTGGGAAAAGTCAATGTTTTGAATGTGTGGAGAGAAGGATTTGATTTGAATTTAGGCACTAATGACGAAACAGTAGGGCAATATGCTATCAAATCGTTTGTTACGGCTACGCAAGCTCTTAAGGAAAGCAAGATAGATGTTTTGGTTACGGCGCCTATTAATAAATACAACATTCAATCGGATGCGTTTAAATTTCCAGGCCATACGGATTATTTGGCACAAGAATTAGAAGGCGATGCTTTGATGTTCATGGTGCAAGACAATTTGCGTGTGGGCTTATTGACAGATCACATTCCGGTGAGTGAGGTAGCTTCGCATTTGACAGAAGAGTTAATTGTGAAAAAAATTGAAACCATAAAACAATCGTTGATTCAGGATTTTAGTATTAACAAACCGCGAATTGCCGTTTTAGGAGTGAATCCGCATTGTGGTGATGGCGGCGTAATTGGCAATGAAGACGATACGATTCTAAAACCTACTTTAAAAAAGATTTTTGACAAAGGCACTTTGGTTTTTGGACCTTTCCCAGCTGATGGTTTCTTTGGAAGCAATCAATATGAAAAATATGATGCTGTAATTGCTACCTATCACGATCAAGGATTAATTCCGTTTAAGACTTTGTCTTTTGGTAACGGGGTGAATTATACTGCAGGCTTGAACAAAATTAGAACGTCTCCAGATCACGGAACGGCTTATGATATCGCTGGAAAAGGAATTGCAGATCATAATTCGTTCAAAGAAGCGGTCTATTTGGCAATTGATATTTTTCATTCGAGAAATCAATACCGAGAAATCAGTCAAAATCCGTTGAAAATAAAAGAAAAACAAGAGTTTTCAAAAAAAGGAGAATAAGGGTATTGGATTTATAATAATTTTATATCTTTGCGCTCCCGTTCCGAAGCGTCGGAAGAGGTGTAAAATGTTGTTGAAATGAAGAAGACGAAAGAATTTTTAATTCCGTTTGTAGGCTTAAAGCTAGGTAAACATCATTTTGAATATCAAATAAACAATGCGTTCTTTGAAATCTTTGATTATGACGAATTTCAAAATTCGGATATCAAAGTAAATGTAGTTTTAGAGAAAAAGGCCAACATGTTAGAAATCAGTTTCAAGCATGAAGGAATAGTAAACGTGCCTTGTGATATAACAGGAGAAGATTTTGATTTGCCAATCAAAAGCAAAATGAAATTGATTGTTCGTTTTGGCGAAGAATTCAATAATGATAATGAAGAGTTATTGATTTTGCCTTTCGGCGAATTTGAAGTGGATATTGCACAGTATGTTTATGAAATGATTGTACTTTCAGTACCTCTAAAACGAGTTCATCCAGGAGTTAAAGACGGGACTTTAGAGTCAGAAGCTTTAAAAAAACTGAATGAATTAGCAGTAAAAGAAACCAAAAAAGAGAATAAAAAAGAAGAAAATATTGACCCTCGCTGGGACAAATTAAAGCAACTATTAACGGATAAATAATATAGTAAAATGGCACATCCTAAGAGAAAAGTCTCGAAAACAAGAAGAGATAAGAGAAGAACACATTATAAAGCAACTGTAGCTCAAATCGCTACTTGTCCTATTACAGGAGAAGCACACTTATACCACAGAGCTTACTGGCATGAAGGTAAAATGTACTACAGAGGACAGGTGGTTATCGATAAATCAGAAGCTGTTGCTTAATACATTTTTGTAGCTAAAATAGAACTCTCACAACGTGAGAGTTTTTTTTATTGCCTATAATTTTTATCAAATTAGAGTGTTAAAAGGTTCGGATTAGAATTTTTTTTGTAATTTTCAAATCTTTTAAAAAATTTTCAAATGCCTAGCGTTTGATTACAATAAACGAATACAATGAGTACAATTACAGCCGCAATTACCGCTGTTGGAGCTTATGTTCCAGATTTTGTTTTGACAAACGAAATCCTTGAAACATTGGTCGATACAAATGACGAATGGATTACCGCTCGTACAGGAATTAAAGAAAGACGTATTCTGAAAGACGATAGTAAAGGAACTTCTTACCTTGCTATTATGGCTGCTAAAGACTTAATGGCCAAAGCTAATTTAAATCCATTAGAGATTGATTTGGTAATTGTAGCAACCGCTACTGCCGATATGCCTGTTGCAGCTACTGCTGCTTATGTGGCAACCGAAATAGGTGCAACTAATGCATTTGGTTACGATTTACAAGCAGCTTGTTCTAGCTTTTTGTTCGGAATGTCAACTGCTGCAGCTTATATCCAATCAGGAAGATATAAAAAAGTACTACTTATTGGTGCCGATAAAATGTCATCTATTGTAGATTACACGGATCGTGCTACCTGTATTATTTTTGGAGATGGTGCTGGTGCTGCTTTGTTTGAGCCTAACTATGAAGGTTTAGGAGTATTAGACGAATATTTACGTTCAGACGGAATTGGACGTGATTTCTTGAAAATTCCAGCTGGAGGTTCATTAATACCTACTACAATTGATACGGTTAAAGAAAACCGACACAATATTATTCAAGATGGAAAAACTGTTTTCAAATATGCCGTGACCAATATGGCTGATGCTAGCGAACAAATCTTGAAAAGAAATAATTTGACTAATGAAGACGTGGATTGGTTAGTGCCACACCAAGCTAATAAACGTATCATTGATGCTACTGCTAGCAGAATGAACTTAGAAGAAGAGAAAGTATTGATGAATATCGAACGATATGGAAATACTACTTCGGCTACTTTACCATTAGTTTTAAATGATTTTGAAAAACAATTCAAAAAAGGAGATACGATAATATTTGCTGCTTTTGGTGGTGGATTTACTTGGGGTTCTATTTACTTGAAATGGGCCTACGACAAAAAATAAATGTAAACTAAAAACAAATCATTATGGATTTAAAAGAAATTCAAAACCTAATCAAATTTGTTGCAAACTCAGGAGTTGCAGAGGTTAAATTGGAGATGGACGATGTAAAAGTGACCATCAGAACGACTTTAGAAGGTAATGCTACAGAAACAACATATGTTCAGCAAATGCCTGCACAACCCATGTTGCAACAAGCAGTAGCTCCTCAAGCAGCAGCGCCAGTAGCTGCGGCACCAGTTGCTCCAGCAGCACCAGTTGCAGAAGAGTCTAAATATATTACTATCAAATCACCAATTATTGGAACATTCTATAGAAAACCTTCTCCAGACAAACCAGTTTTTGTTGAGGTAGGAAGCAGTATCGGTAAAGGAGATGTTTTGTGTGTAATTGAAGCAATGAAATTATTCAACGAAATTGAATCAGAAGTATCTGGTAAAATCGTTAAAATTTTAGTGGATGATATGTCTCCAGTAGAATTTGATCAACCATTATTCTTAGTAGATCCATCATAATTTAGATTATTAGATTATTAGATTTTTTAGACTATTAGATTTTTCAAATAATTTCTAATAATACTATAAGCAAACGTCAGTAAATGACAGAGCAATCTAACAATCCAACAATCCAATTGTCTAACAATCTAATCCAAAAAGATGTTTAAAAAAATATTAATTGCAAATAGAGGAGAAATTGCACTTCGTGTAATTCGTACTTGCAAGGAGATGGGAATCAAAACAGTTGCTGTTTATTCTACTGCTGATGCGGAAAGTTTACACGTAAAATTTGCAGATGAAGCAGTATGTATTGGTCCTGCTCCAAGTAACTTGTCTTATTTGAAAATGTCCAATATTATTGCTGCAGCTGAGATTACCAATGCTGATGCAATTCACCCAGGATATGGTTTTCTTTCTGAAAATTCAAAATTCTCAAAAATCTGTCAAGAACATGGTATCAAATTTATTGGTGCTGCTCCAGAAATGATTGATAGAATGGGAGATAAAGCTTCGGCTAAATCGACTATGATTGAAGCAGGAGTTCCTTGTGTTCCAGGTTCTGTTGGAATTTTAGAATCGTACGAACAAGCGGCAGAATTGGCGAACCAGTTTGGTTACCCAGTGATGTTGAAAGCCACTGCTGGTGGTGGTGGAAAAGGAATGCGTGCCGTTTGGAAAGAAGAAGATTTATTAAAAGCTTGGGAAGGCGCTCGTCAAGAGTCGGCTGCTGCTTTTGGAAATGACGGGATGTACTTGGAAAAATTAATCGAAGAGCCTCGTCATATCGAAATCCAAATCGTAGGAGATTCTTACGGTAAAGCGTGCCACCTTTCTGAAAGAGATTGCTCTGTACAACGTCGTCACCAAAAATTAACGGAAGAAACACCTTCTCCATTCATGACCGATGAATTGCGTCTAAAAATGGGAGAAGCTGCTGTAAAAGCTGCGGAATATATTAAATACGAAGGAGCGGGAACAGTAGAATTCTTGGTAGACAAGCATCGTAATTTCTATTTTATGGAAATGAACACACGTATTCAAGTAGAACATCCAATTACGGAACAAGTAATTGATTACGACTTGATTCGTGAGCAAATTTTAGTTGCAGCTGGTGTGCCAATTTCTGGTAAAAACTACTTGCCTCAGTTGCATGCTATCGAATGTCGTATCAATGCCGAAGACCCTTATAATGATTTCCGTCCTTCACCAGGTAAAATCACTACTTTACACATGCCGGGAGGTCACGGAGTGCGTTTAGATACTCACGTGTATTCAGGATATTCTATTCCGCCAAATTACGATTCGATGATTGCTAAGTTGATTACTACAGCACAAACACGTGAAGAAGCTATTAGCAAAATGAGAAGAGCTTTGGACGAATTCGTAATTGAAGGAGTAAAAACTACAATTCCATTCCACAGACAGTTGATGGATGATCCTCGATATATTGCAGGAGATTATACAACAGCGTTCATGGACACATTCAAAATGAATGACCCAGAATAAGGAATAAAATATATTTAATAAAAAACCTTGCAGCGATGCAAGGTTTTTTTGTTTTAAGTAGTTGCCGGAAGCAATCCCAATTTTGCTTTATCAGAGCAGATTCATAAATTATTCTCCTAATCTAATTATGATTTTCGTATTTTTGATCGGAGACAGATTCAAAGTACTCAATAAAACAAAATGAAAAATAATTTAGATACTTTATTAAATAAATTAGAACACCATATTCCAAGTAGTGAGTTGATTAATTTACAAGTATCACAATCCACTATTGGATGGCAAATTGAACATTCGCTTTTAACCATAAATGGGATTGTTAATGCTGTTGTACAGTCCAATCCAAAAAACTACCAATGGAAGTTTAGTTTTATGAAGTTGGTTGTATTAGTAACGAAAAAAATACCTAGAGGAAAAGCAAAAGCCCCTAAGGTTGTTGTTCCAAAAACAGCAATAAACAGTGATGATTTACAAAAGCATTTGACCACGACAAGAGATACAATTAAAGCGTTAAACGTGGTGGCTAAAGATCATTTTTTTGAGCATCCTTATTTTGGAAAATTGAAATTAAAAGAAACAATCCGTTTTCTTGAAATTCACACTACACATCATTTGAATATCATTGAAGATATTGTCAGTAAAAAACAATAAAAAACCTCGTCATTGACGAGGTTTTGTTTTTAATGTTACAAATTTTCTTTCAACCATTTGAAAAATTCTTTTTGCCAAATTTGTGCATTTTGAGGTTTCAGCACCCAGTGGTTTTCTTCTGGGAAATACAAAAATCTACTTTTAATTCCGCGCAGTTGTGCCGCTTGGAATGCTTCTTGTCCTTGTCCTATTGGCACACGGAAATCTTTTCCACCTTGAATAATTAAGATTGGTTTGTTCCATTTATCAACCAAATTCATCGGGTTGAATTGAGTATAACTTTTTTGCGCAGCGGCATTGTCTTTTTCCCAATACGCCCCTCCAAAATCCCAATTATTAAAGAATACTTCTTCGGTGGTACCGAACATACTTTGGGTGTTAAAAACACCATCGTGAGCAATAAAGGTTTTGAAACGGTTGTTGTGGATACCCGCTAAATAAAATACAGAATACCCGCCATAACTAGCCCCAACACAGCCTAAACGCGTTTTATCTACATACGATTCTTTAGCAACATCATCAATAGCAGAAAGGTAATCGTCCATTACTTGGCCTCCCCAATCTTTACTAATTTGCTCATTCCATTCCACCCCATGCCCTTGCATTCCGCGACGGTTAGGAGCTACTACAATATAACCGTTAGCCGCCATTAATTGAAAATTCCAACGGTACGAATAAAATTGGGTCAGCGGACTTTGAGGCCCTCCTTGGCAATACAATAAGGTTGGGTATTTTTTTGAGGCATCAAAATTAGGAGGTAAGATAACCCAAACTAACATTTTTTTACCATCGGTAGTGGTAACATAGCGTCTTTCGGTTTTGCTTAACGCCAAAGTATCGTAAACGGCTGAATTAACATGAGATAATTGAATCCAGTTTTTCTTTTTTAAGTGATAGGAGTAAATTTCAGTTGCATGATTCATATCGGCACGAGTTAAAAAAACCGTCTCTCCAGAGAAACCAATAATGTCATTTACATCAAAGTCGCCATTGGTAATTTGATGCACTTGAATCGCTATTTTGGTTACGCCTGGGAAGTTGACTTCAAAAAGTTGTTTGGTCCCGTCAACAGCAGCTATAAAGTAGATGCTTTTACCATCTTTGCTCCATAAAAAATGGTCAACACTACCATCCCAATTCGCTGTTAAGTTCATTTTGATGCCTTTGAAAGCAACAATAATATCATTTTTATCCGCTTCATAACCATCGCGTTTCATTTGCAACCAAGCTAAATTTCCAGTTGATGAAAACTGAGGCGCCATGTCATACCCTTGATTGTCTTCGGTTAAATTGATAGTTTTTCCTGTGGCTAACTCATACTGATAGATGTTAGTATTGGTAGAAATTGCATATTGTGTTCCTGCTTTTTTCTTGCACACATACAAAATACTTTTGCTGTCTGGCGACCAAATGTAATCTTCGTCTCCGCCAAAAGGTTTTTGAGGGCTATCAAAGTTTTCTCCTTTTAAAATATCGATTCCAACAGTAGCTTCTTTTTTTTCTTTGTAAAAAACGTGGTTGAATTTTCCCTCGTTCCAAGTGTCCCAATGACGGTAATCTAATCCATTGTAGATTTGCGCATCTGATTTTTGAAGTTCAGGATAAAAATCTTTCCCATGTACTTTGTCAATTTTTACTTCTTCGTTGTAGACGATATATTTCCCGTCAGGCGAGGTATTTTTGTCGGCAAAGACAGTTGTAATGTCTTTAACTTCTGTTGGAACACCACCAGAAATCGGTAAAATGTACGTTTTGGAGCTGGATTTATTTTCTGCTACAGAAGGCGTACTTACTTCATAGACAATATTTTTACCGTCTTTAGAAATGCCTAAAGGACTTATTCTGCCCAATTTCCATAGTAGTTCAGGAGTCATTGTGTTTTGCGCCATGGCATGTAAACTGATTAGAGTGAAAAGAATTATTTTTTTCATAACATTTATTGATTTTCGGTTCATAAAAATAACTAATTCTAATGAGAAACGCGATTTTTATGCGAATTTTTAGCCCAGATGGGAGCGGCATCCTTTTTCTTTTTGATTGTGGAGCTTGTCGGAAGAAGAAAAAAGAAAAAGATATAGCGGACAGCTGGAGATAGCTCCAAAAAAGTATTATTTTTATACCAATTCAAATAAGGCTTTTTTGAAAGCATTTTTAGATTCTTTCTTATGATTAAATTAAAACGTATTTTATATAAAGTTTTAGTGTGGTTTTTGGGACTTTCGGTTTTTTCGGTAGTTTTTTTCAAGTTTGTACCTGTTCCGTTTACGCCTTTAATGGGGATTCGTATTATTGAAAATAAGTGGGATAAAAAACCAATTCATTTGGAACACAATTGGGAACCCATTGAAAATATATCGATGAATTTGCAAAAAGCAGTAATCGCCAGTGAAGATGGTACTTTTTTACGACACCATGGGTTTGATTTTAGTGCGATGCAAAAAGCATTTCAAAATAATGCGAATGGCAAAAAGATAAAAGGAGGAAGTACCATTTCGCAGCAAACAGCCAAAAATGTATTCTTATGGCAGGGTAGAAGTTATTTCAGAAAAGCTTTGGAAGCGTATTTTACGGTTTTGATCGAATTGATTTGGGGTAAAGAACGCATTATGGAGGTGTATTTGAATAGTATTGAAATGGGAGACGGTATTTATGGAGCCCATGCCGCTACTCAATATTGGTATGGCAAAGACGCTTCGAGTTTAACCAAAATGGAAGCAGCTGGAATAGCAGCTATTTTACCTAATCCAAGGAAATTTAAAGCGTCTAATTCGACTGCATTTATCAATAGAAGAAAAGCCAGAATTGTGAGAGTGATGCAGCATATAGGAAAGATTAAGTATTAAGACAAAATAATTTTATTTAGAAAAACCTCAAGTTATCTTGAGGTTTTTGTTTTTTTAACAATCTTGTTTATAATTACTTAAGTTTAATTTTAGTTGAAAGTTGAATTTTTTTTTAAAATAAAAAAACTTTTTTACTGTTTCCAGGTCTAACCTAACATAGACAAATAAATTTAGAAGATATGGAATCATTAAAACATTTTGCCGATTATTTTAACAATCATGTATTGTACTTCTTATACTATGTATTAGGTTTTATTTTTTTATTTCTCTTCTTAATACAATTTTAGTTTCTAGAAACTTATACAGTTATAAACACTATTTCTTAAATCTTTAAATTTTAAAACAAATGAAAAATCATCAAAAATCTCTTTTTGCTTTAGCATTTTCAGCAATGCTTTTTAGTTGTTCTAATAATGAATCTGTTGGAACAGGAACTCCAACAGCGGCTGCAAATACAACTTATGAAATGGTGGCGACAACAGCCCTACCAACAGCAGTTTCAGCTTACATTGCCTCTAACTATGCAGGCGCAACTACTACAGAAGTGAATTTGGTATCAGACGGTACTTACGATGTATATGTGGCTAAATCTTCAGGAGCAACCGCAAAATCTAGTCTGTCTACGGCTAATACGGTTATAACTAAATTAAATTTCACAATTAAAGGAGCTTTGGTTTCAGCAAGAGTACAATCTGTAATCGCTATTGCAGATTTATTGCCGGCCATCACTACATATATTAATACTAATTATGCAGGAGCAACAATTAATACAGCTCATACAGAATCAGATGGTAGTTTTGATGTATTACTAAAAATTGCTGATGGAAGTATAGTAAAATTGAATTTCAAAGCAGACGGGTCTTTTGTATCAGCTAAGGCGTTGAAAGCAAATGGAAATCACAAGCACGATCATAACAACAACCATACACCTGTAGTTATAGCCGATTTATTGCCAGCCATTACAACTTATGTAACTTCAAATTATGCAGGAGCAACAATTACGTCAGCACATAAAGAATCGGATGGAAGTTTTGATGTTTTTATTACTACAGCGTCTGGAGCTAAATTGAATATCAATTTTTCTGCCTCAGGAAGTTTTGTAGCTGTAAGTTCAGATGACATTCATCATTCTGATAATGGAACTCTAATTGCCATTAGCAGTTTGTCTAGCACAATTACTACTTATATTAGTACTAATTATGTTGGGGCTACCATAAAAGAAGCACATGTAGAATCTGATGGAAGTACTGAAGTAAACATTCTTACTGCAACTGGAATTAAACTAGAATTAAAATTTGATGCTACAGGAACTTTTGTTTCTTTAAGTTCACATAGCAATAATCATTTTCCAGCGAATGAAGCATCGGTTGCCATAGCTAATTTGTTGACCAATATTAAAACATATATTACAACAAATTATGCTGGAGCTACTGTTAAAGAAGCGCATGTAGAATCTGATGGAACTTTTGATGTTGTCATCACTACGGCTGCTGGAGCGCAAATCAAGTTGAATTTTAGTATTACAGGAGCCTTTTTAAAAATAAAAAACTAATCGAGAAAGTATCCCTTTCGAATTTTATTAAAAACAATAGGCTGTCAATTTTGGATTGATGGCCTTTGTAATTGAATAGATAATTTGTTTTTATAGGCTTTATGATTAGTGTAAAAATGTATATTTTTATACTGAGAAAAAAAATTCATTTTTTTTAAAACTAAATGGGTTAGTTAGGGTCTAAGTACATAGGAAGTTGAATCAAACTATTTCTAATAGTAAAATTAATGATGTAGAATTGGAGAATGAAGTAGATTTTGTAAAAGAATTGCTCAGTAATAAGCAACGAGATGCGGCCTTTAAAAAACTACTTGATTTGTATCAGGTAAAGTTATATTGGCTGATTCGTAAGCTAGTGGGTACTCATGAAAATGCAGACGATGTGTTACAAAATACATTCATTAGGATTTATAAAGGATTGCCTAATTTTACTCAAGATAGTTCTTTGTACACTTGGATGCACCGAATAGCTTATAATGAATCGCTTCGTTTTATAGAACAGAACAGAAAAAAATATTATATCTCAGTAGATGATGTGAATAGGAAATATTTAGATAATTTAATGGGAGACACTTTTTTTGAAGGAGATGCGCTTCAGATTAAATTAAATCAAATACTTTCGGAATTACCAGATAAACATCGAGAGATATTTAATATGAAATATTATGACGATTTGAAATTTAGAGAAATTGCCGAAATCACAGGAATTAAAGAAGGGACGTTAAAAACTTCCTATTATAATACGGTAAGTATCATTCAAGATAAAATTGAAAATATTCAAATTTCACCCTTAAAAAAGGTAGATTAATTAAATTTGTGCCAAATGAAAGTGTATATGAATAATAAGTCAGAATCAGTTCGATTCAATGATGAAAAGCAAAGTAAAATTCATAGAGAAGACCTAGGTTTAGTTGTTCCTGAGGATTATTTTGCTCAATCAAAAAATCAGATTTTGATGAAAACGGTTAATGATAAGAGTTTTACAATAGATTGGTTTTTGAATAAAAAGATTATTTGGAAGGTTGCTGCTAGTATGGTTATCGCTTTAGGAATAGGAACGTATTTTCAATATTCGCCAAATACTATTCAAGAAGCAACAACAAGTTCATTAGTAGAGATAAAATCGTCAAATAAAATGAATCAGTCTTTAGTCGAATTAGATTCAAATCAAGCTGAAGAAAAATTAGAATCTATTGCGACACCTGATTTAAATAAAAAAAATGAACCGAAAACATTAAATTTACATCATGTCGTTCAAGATGAGAATGACATTTTAGTTAAATCTTTGTTTGTTGAAGAAGCTGAAGTAGATCAATATTTAGAAAAATCTATCTTGGAAGATATATAAATTATAATAATAAATTAATAAAATTAATCGGAATGAAATCAATAACTACAATTTTACTAATCGCCTTTACTTTATTTTTAGGCACTACCAAAGTTTTGGCACAAGAAAAAGAACCTATTGAAAATTTAACTGTCGAACAACAAAAATTGTTGCAAGAACAAAGGGATGTAATGAAGGCCAACAGAGAAGCATTCAAAGCTTCACTTACAGCCGAACAATTGGCAATTTTAAAAGATAGAACTTTAACTAAAGAACAACAACAATCAGCTCTTGTGGCTACTTTTACAGATGCTCAAAAAGCTATTTTAAGTGAAAATAAAGAAAAAGCAAAGGCATTAAAAGAAGAGTTTAAGACTACCCTTACAAAAGAACAGAGACAGCAATTACATGCAGAAAAAGAAAATAAGATTCGAGAAAAATTAAGTGAAATAAAAGAAAGAAAAGTAAGAAAGAATTAGATTTATTTATTTATTTTGTATTTGAGTAAGTGATTGAGTATTCAATTGCTTACTTTTTAATTTTAAGGCAAATGAAAAAATATTTCACTTTACTTCTTTGTTTTTCAGTAGTTTTTATCGCCTCCTCTCAAGAAGTAGAAGATAAAGAAACAGATGATGTTATTGATGGTTTATTTGAGAATAATAAAACGTTAGATGAGGTTTTAGCTTCCTTTACTAAGTATCAGTTTTTGTATCTTTCTATGAATTATAACGATAAAACATACTTTTCAGGAAGAGATATAGGAGTGAATCAATTCAGTCTTACGCCAAAAATAAGTTACTTACATTATTCGGGTTTCTCCGCCACCGTATCTGGTGCGTATTATAATAAATTTGATCCAAAATGGGATTTAACCACTGTAAATATTGGTTATGGAAAAAGTTTAGGGAAGAATAATACCTTTAAATATTACACTTCATACACGAGGTATTTTTATAACAATGGCCTTTCTAATTCATTTGAAAATGATATTAACGTTGGAGTAGGAATTAAAAATAAAAAGAAGACAATCGGCACTCAACTCTCGGGTTCTTATCTGTTTGGGAGTGATAAAGCTTTTCAGGTTGCCTCAACAACTTTCTTTTTAGTTAAACTTCTAAAAACACCAAAGTATCGATTAGATAGTAGACCTCAATTTAGCATTATTGCTGGAGATCAAACCGTTGAATTGGCACGAACTTATATTCAGAATGGGCGTGTAGTAACAGATTATACCACAAATAAACAATTCTATTTGATTAATAAACAACTTAATTTGCCAATTCAATTTAGTACAAATTCTTTTGATTTTGAGTTGGGTTACAACATCAATTTCCCTTCAGCAATTGGGAGTGAGACCAATTTAAAAAACACGAGCTATTTTAACTTTTCGGCAGCGTATCTATTTGATTTGTAATCTATTTTTTTAATTTTTAGATCGATATTTTTATTGAATATATCTATTTGTTTTCAACCATTTTTCACAAGTTTTTGGCCATTCTTTATGAGTGCCTCCTGTGCCCAAGCCAAATCCATGTCCGCCATTTTCATAAAGATGCATTTCAGCTGGTACGTTGTTTTTTATCAAATTAAGGTAATAATTTATGGAATTTGTCACAGGAACTGCTTTGTCATCAGAGGCATGAACTAGAAATGTTTTTGGGGTTTCTGAATTTATTTGTTTTTCGTTGGAATATTTATCGATTAAATTTTGATTTGCATTGAGTCCCAAAAGACTAATTTTAGAACCATTATGAGTAATGCCTTCTTCCATTGAAATAACAGGGTAAATTAAGATGGAAAAATCAGGGCGTGCACTTATTGCTTCGGCATTATATACATTGTCTTGATAATGAGTAGATAGTGTTGATGCTAAATGCCCTCCCGCAGAAAATCCTAAAACCCCTATTTTATTAGAGTCTACATTCCATTCTTTGGCTTTTTTTCGAATGATTCGGATGGCTTCTTGTGCATCTTGCAGCGGTCCAATCGTTTTGTCTTTCATGATGAGATCATTGGGCAATCGGTATTTTAATACAAAAGCAGTAATTCCTAATGAATTGAGCCATTCGGCGACTTTTTGTCCTTCTTTGTACATCGCTAAGTGCGAATAACCGCCACCGGGAAATAGTATTACAGCCGTTCCATTTGCTAGTTCTTTTTTAGGAAAATAAATAGATAAAGTAGGAATAGTTACTTGGCTGGTACTTTGAAGTTGATTGTCTTTGGTAATTTCTTTTTCTAGATAGTTAGAAGTAATAATTGAACCAGGAATAGTAGTAGGCCAAATAGGTATAGTTGTAACCTGGCTACTACTTGTTATTCCTGTTAAAAAACTAAAAATTAAAATATATTTTTTGATTAATTTCTGGTTTGGTTGCATAGCTAAGGTGTGAATATTGATTGACGATTGTTTTTTGTAGTATTTCTTTTCTTTTTAGCATATTTTTAAATAAAATTGTAGTTAAAACTTGCTATTTAATTTTTTAGATATATATTTGTGTAATCGATTACATTGATAAATTCATTGTATATTTGGTACATACAAATAAATAACATTTTTTTTAATTAAATGTGTTTGAAAACTTAATTAACTAAAACCAAACCGAATATGAATAAAACTGACAAACCTATTGGGAGTTTTCGTTGGACCATTTGTGGCTTACTTTTCTTTGCTACCACTATTAATTATTTAGATAGACAGGTACTTTCTTTGACGTGGAGCGATTTTATTGCGCCTGAATTTCATTGGACCAATAATGATTATGGAAATATAACCGCTTTGTTTTCTATTTTTTATGCAGTTTCATTGTTGTTTGCAGGAAGATTAGTCGATGTATTGGATACCAAAAAGGGGTTTTTATGGGCTATTGGAGTTTGGTCTTTTGGTGCTTGTTTACATGCTTTTGCGGGTATTGCTACTTCAGGAATTTTAACCGGAAATTGGATGGTTGGTTTTCAGGGAGCAAAAGAAGCGATTCATACAGTTAGTAATACCGGTGCGGTAATTTCTACTAGTGTCACGTTATTTATTTTGGCTCGTTTTGTTTTGGCGGTAGGTGAAGCAGGAAATTTTCCAGCGGCAATTAAAACCACAGCAGAATATTTCCCGAAAAAAGATAGGGCGTTCTCAACAAGCATTTTCAATTCGGGAGCAACGGTTGGAGCTTTAGCGGCGCCAATTACAATTCCTTTTATTGCAGAAGCATTTGGATGGGAAATGTCATTTATAATTATTGGTGCTTTAGGATTTGTATGGATGGGATTTTGGGTGTTTTTATATGATAAACCTGAAAATCATTCGAAAGTTAGTCCAGAAGAATTGGCTTATATTCAACAAGATGTTATTGCAGATAGTAAAATAGAAGGCTATGTAGCTGAAACGGCTACCAAAGTAAGTTTGAAAGATTGTTTCAAATACAAGCAAACATGGGCTTTTGCCTTTGGTAAATTCATGACTGATGGTGTGTGGTGGTTCTTCTTGTTTTGGACACCGGCTTATTTAAGTTCTGTGTACGAGATGGATGCTACACAAGCAGCCTTGCCATTATTTGTATTGTACATGATTACTTTATTGTCCATTATTGGAGGATGGTTGCCTACTTATTTTGTAGAAAAGAAAGGAATGAATCCGTATGATGGAAGAATGAAAGCGATGTTGATTTTTGCTTTTTTCCCATTATTGGCTTTAGTGGCACAACCGTTAGGGCATTATAGCTATTGGTTACCCGTAATTATTATTGGTATTGCAGGTGCTGCTCACCAATCGTGGTCGGCTAATATTTTTACTACTGTGGGAGATATGTTTCCTAAAAAAGCCATTGCTACGGTTACCGGAATTGGTGGTTTAGCAGGAGGATTAGGGTCAACCTTAATCAATAAAGGTTCTGGAGTTTTATTTGATTATGCCAAAGAAAGCAATATGTCCTTCATGGGATTTGAAGGTATCGAGGCAGGATATTTTATTATTTTTTCAATCTGTGCAGTTTGTTATTTAATTGGCTGGACTGTGATGAAAACATTGGTGCCAAAATATAGCCCGATTACCGATTTGTAAAAAAAGACTTTAGTAAAACTAAAATAAATAAACGTAATGACAAACTTTGAATTTAGATACGCATCCCATCCAAAAGATGCTACTAACTATAACACCAACGAGTTAAGAGAGCATTTTTTAATTGAAACTCTTTTTGTTGAAAACCAAATCCAACTTACTTATTCTATGTACGACCGATACATAGTAGGAGGGGTAATGCCTGTAAACAAAAGTGTACGATTAGAAACAATTCCGTATTTGAAGTCAGAGCATTTTCTTGATCGAAGAGAATTAGGAATAATTAATGTAGGCGGCAGTGGAAAAGTTACAGTAGACGGGGTAGACTATTTTTTAGATAAAAAAGAGGCTTTGTATGTAGGTCAAGGTTGTAAAGAGGTAGTTTTCTCTGCAGTTAATGGAGAACAACCATTATTTTATATCAACTCTGCACCAGCACATCATAAATTTCCAAACAAGAAAGTGACTAAAGAAAATGCGGAAATTGTGCATTTGGGCGAAGAAAAATTTGCTAACAAGCGCATTATTAATAAATTGATTGTGAATAGTGTGGTAGAAACTTGTCAGTTGCAAATGGGATTGACGGAGTTGTTACCAGGAAATATTTGGAACACTATGCCTTCTCACACACACAACAGACGTATGGAAGCTTATTTCTACTTTGATTTGGAAGAAGGCCAAACGATCAGTCATTTTATGGGCGAACCTCAAAATACACGCCATATTTTTATGCAAAATAATCAAGCGGTATTGTCTCCAGAATGGTCAATTCACTCAGGAGCGGGAACGGCAAACTATTCTTTTATTTGGGGAATGGCTGGAGAGAATTTAGATTATGGCGATATGGATATTGTGGCACCAAACGAATTACGATAAGCGATGAATTTATTTGATTTAACAGGCAAAAGAGCACTAATCACAGGGGGAACCCATGGATTAGGTATGGCAATGGCCGAAGGATTGGCACAAGCCGGTGCCGAATTGGTAATTACAGGTACCACTCCGTCTAAGATGGAAGAAGCTTTGAATTATTATAAAAGCAAAGGGTATGCTGCTACGGGCTATTTATTTGATGTGACCAATGAACAAGCAGCTGCTGAAAACATTGAATTGATTTCAAAAGAGTTGGGAGACATTCATATTTTAGTAAATAATGCTGGAATCATCAAAAGAGAATTGGCTACCACTATGTCAGTTTCCGACTTTAGACAGGTTATTGATGTAGATTTAGTAGGTCCTTTTATTATGTCGCAATTAGTTGTAAAACAAATGATTGAAAGACAAGAAGGGAAGATAATTAACATTTGCTCCATGATGAGTGAATTGGGCAGAAATAGTGTTTCGGCCTATGCTGCTGCCAAAGGAGGATTGAAAATGCTTACCCGAAATCTAGCTACAGAATGGGCTAAATACAACATTCAAGTCAACGGGATTGGGCCAGGCTATTTTGCTACCTCTCAAACAGAACCTATCCGTGTGGATGGGCATCCTTTTAACGAATTTATTATTAACAGAACGCCTGCGGCACGCTGGGGAAATCCTAATGATTTAGCGGGTGCGGCGGTATTTTTGGCTTCCAAAGCAAGTGATTTTGTTAATGGACAAATTGTTTATGTTGACGGAGGAATTTTGGCTACCATTGGTAAGCCTTCAAATGAGAATTAATTATTTAAGATAGTAAAATGAGCACAACATTTATACACGATAACTTTTTATTAGAGAATAAATATGCGGAAGAATTATACCATAATTTTTCTAAAAACCAACCTATAATTGATTACCATAACCATTTATCACCACAGTTCATTGCTGAGGATAAGATTTTTGACAATGTGACCAAAGTTTGGATCAATGGCGATCATTACAAATGGCGTGCAATGCGAACTTTAGGAGTGAATGAACAATTCATTACAGGTAACGGTTCTGATAAAGATAAGTTTATGAATTGGGCAAAAACAGTTCCGTACACGATGCGTAATCCTTTGTATCATTGGACCCATTTAGAATTGGCGCGTTATTTTGACATTTACGATTTATTGAATGAAAAATCAGCTGAGAAAATTTATGAAGAGGCTTCTGCCAAAATCAATTCAGCGCAATACAGTACGCAAAATTTGCTTCGCAAAGTCAATGCTGAATTTGTTTGTACTACTGAAGATCCAATCGACAATTTAGAGTACCACCAACAATTAGCAAAAAGTGCTTTTGAGGTAAAAGTAAGTACTGCTTTTAGACCAGATAGAGCTATTTTAATTGCTAATGATGGTTATAATGAGTACATCAATACTTTAGGAGAAGTAGCAGGAGTTTCCATCAATACGTATGCTGATTTATGTACGGCACTTCGAAACAGAATTGACTATTTCGATAAAAATGGTTGCAAGTTGTGTGACCATGGTTTAGATCAAGTGTATTTTGAAAACTATACGGAGAGTGAAGTAAATGCAATTTTCAAGAAGAAACGAGAAAATGCGGTACTTACAAATGAAGAAGCTTTGAAATTCCAAAGTGCTATTTTATTCTTTTTATTTGAAACCTATCATGAATTTGGATGGGTACAACAATTGCATTTGGGTGCTTTGCGAAATAACAATGCGCGTATGCACCGAATTTTAGGACCTGACACGGGTTGGGATTCTATTGGTGATTATCCACAAGCACAAAAATTATCAGGATTCCTGAATGCTTTAGATAGTAAAGATAAATTGACAAAAACAATCATCTATAATTTAAATCCAGCTGATAACGAAGTTATGGCAACGATGATTGGTAATTTTAATGACGGAAGTGTTAAAGGGAAAGTGCAATTTGGTTCTGGATGGTGGTTTTTAGACCAAAAAGACGGAATGACAAAACAGTTAAACGCCTTGTCAAATATGGGATTGATTAGCTGTTTCATTGGGATGTTAACTGATTCAAGAAGTTTCTTGTCTTTTCCAAGACATGAATACTTTAGACGTATTTTATGTAATCTTTTAGGAGACGAAATTAAAAGAGGGGAGTTGCCAAACGATATGGAGTGGATTGGAAAAATGGTTGCTGATATTAGTTATCATAACGCAAAAGAATATTTCAAATTTTAATTGGATAGAGTATGAACAAAGTAGTCACTTTTGGCGAAATCATGTTGCGACTTTCAACAGATAGTCATTTGCGCTTTGAACAAGCAAAAGGATTTACCGCTACTTATGGGGGTGGTGAATTTAATGTAGCAGTTTCATTGGCAAATTATGGGGCTAATGCTGAATTTGTAACACGAATTCCAAACAACGAAATAGGTACTTGCGCTCTGAAAGAAATGCGCAAAATGAATGTAGAATCTAAAAATGTGATTTTTGGAGGAGAACGTTTGGGAATCTATTTCTTAGAAACAGGTTCAGGTGTTAGAGGGAGTAATGTAGTCTATGACCGTGCTCATAGTGCTATGGCTACGCTTGAAAAAGGAATGATTGATTGGTCAAAAGTACTAAAAGGGGCTACTTGGTTTCATTGGAGTGGTATTACTCCAGCCATATCGGAGTCGGCAGCTCAAGCGTGTTTGGAAGCTGTAAAAGCGGCGCATCAATTAGGATTGACTATTTCTTGCGATTTGAATTACAGGTCTAAATTATGGCAATACAGAAAAACTCCAAGTGATGTAATGCCAGAATTATTGCACTATACTAATGTGATTTTGGGTGATATTGACACGGCTTATTTTATGTTAGGCCAAGCCAAAGTAAATCCAGATTATCAAGACACAACTTCATTACCTGCGGTATACAATAAAGTATTTGAATTATGTCCTAATTTAAAAACAATGGCTACGACTTTACGCTATTCTGTAAGTGCTTCGCATCAAAGAATAGGAGGTGTTTTATACGATGGAAAATCCATTTATAATTCGGCCGTAAGAGAAGTAACCCCAGTAGTAGATCGTGTAGGCAGTGGAGATGCATTTATGGGTGGACTAATTTTTGGTTTATTAGAGTACAAAAATAACATTCAAAAAGCATTGGATTTTGCAGTTACTGCTTGTTGTTTAAAACACAGTATAGCGGGCGATTATAATTTAGTTACCTTAAAAGAAGTTGAAGATAGACTAGACGGCAATGGAGCTGCTTTAGTTTCAAGATAAAATAACAAGATGAATACGATACAAAAAGTTACTGAGGTAATCACGCAACAGGGAATGCTTCCCTTGTATTACAATGAAGATGAAAATGTAACCATTGAAGTGTTGAGAGCCATTTATAGAGGTGGTATTAAAGCAGTGGAGTACACGAGTAGAGGAGAGGCAGCGTTGAAAAATTTCACTAAGATGATTGCGGTTCGAAATGCTGAAATGCCCGATTTATTATTGGGAATTGGAACCATCAAAAACGTAGAACAAGCCTCAGCATATTACAATGTGGGAGCTGACTTTTTTATTAGTCCTGGATTTGTTCCCGAAGTAGCTTCATTTTTAATAGGCAAAGGCGCTTTATACAGCCCAGGTTGTATGACGCCAACAGAAATCATTGCAGCCGAAAATGCAGGGGTAACCTTTATTAAGTTATTTCCTGGAAATATGTTAGGCCCAGATTATTTGAGTAGCATCAAAGATATTTTTCCGAAATTAATTTTTATGCCAACAGGAGGAGTAGATACTACCAGAGAAAATATCGAAGCTTGGTTTGCATCAGGGGTTTCTGCAGTTGGAATGGGGAGCAAATTAATCAGTAAGAAATTAATGGCTGATAAAGAGTATGCAACTATCGAATCAGAGACAAAATCAGTGATGAGTTTAATACAATCGATACGAAATAAATAAAACAGTGGAAGCTAATTTTTCATTACAAGATAAAGTAATAGTAGTCACTGGAGGAACAGGTGTTCTTGGAGGTGCATTTGTAGAGGGTATTGCTGCTGCTGGAGGTATTGTAGGTGTTTTGGGTAGAAATGAGAAAGTAGCTAATGATAGAGCTATTGCAATGCAAAAAAAAGGAGGACGTGCTTTGGCATTAATTGCTGACGTTACTAATGAAGCACAGTTACAACGAGCTTGTGAGCAGATGCTTTCAGCCTTTGGAAAAATAGATGGATTGGTTAATGCTGCTGGAGGGAATATTCCAGATGCAGTAGTTCAGCCGAATCAAGATGTTTTTGAATTGAATATTGGAGCCTTGCAAGAAGTGGTTCAGTTGAATTTATTTGGAACCGTATTGCCAACTCAAATTTTTGGAAAAGCAATCAAAGAAACGGGTTCAGGGAGTATTGTTAATATATCTTCTATTACCTCTTTGGTTACTATTACTAAGGTGTTGGGGTATAGTATGGCAAAATCTGCCATTGAGTCGTATACAAAATGGTTTGCGATAGAAATGGCTAATAGATACGGAGATGCTATCAGAATGAATGCCATTGCACCAGGGTTTTTTCTGACAGAACAAAACAGAACGTTACTAACTAATACAGATGGTAGTTTGACAGAGCGAGGTAATTTGATTATAAAAAACACTCCTTACAAACGATTTGGTAGTCCAGAGGAATTAAATGGAGCTTTAGTTTGGTTGTTAAGTGATGCTTCAAAATTTGTTACAGGAACTACAATAACTGTTGATGGGGGTTTTACAATTTTTGGAGGAGTATAAAATTTTTAATAAGCGGCTTATTTCGATTTTTTGAAATTATCCCTACTATTCCTCTACTAGGGGCGGTGTTAAAAGAAGAAAATAAGTCGTTTATTTTAATTTAAGTAATAAAAAAAGTATCGAATTAAATAATACAATGGAAAAATTAAATAGAAAAAGTACAGGTTTAGAAAACAAATTACCAATTAAAGTGGTTCAATTTGGAGAAGGAAATTTTTTAAGAGCATTTGTAGATTACGCTTTTCAAAGATTAAACAATGAAGTTGATTTTAATGCTGGTATTGCAGTTGTCCAGCCATTGAAAGAGGGTATGGTAAATATGATTAATGATCAGGATGGTTTGTATACTCTTTTTATGAACGGAATCAAAAAAGGAGAAAAAATTCAAGATATCCAGTTGATTTCAAATATTGTAAAATCGATTAATCCATATAATGATTTTGCAGATTATTTAGCATTAGCTAAAGAGTCAGCACTTCAATTTATTGTTTCAAATACTACTGAAGCAGGAATTGAATTTCTCGATACTGATACTCCAGACATGCAGCCGCCAGCAGCGTTTCCTGCTAAATTAACTGTTTTATTACACGAAAGATTCAAACATTTCAATGGAGATTCTTCAAAAGCAGTAACTATCATTCCTTGTGAATTGATAGATTACAACTCTGAAACATTAAAAAAATGTATCTTACAATACTGTGATTTATGGAATTTAGACGCAGCATTTAAAAAATGGGTTTCAGAAGATTGTACCTATCACAGTACTTTGGTTGACAGAATCGTTCCTGGATACCCAAGAGCTGAAATTGAAGAATACAACAGCAAATTGGATTATCAAGATAACTTAATTGTTGCTGCTGAACCGTTTTTCCTTTGGGCTATTGAAGGAGGAGAAGATTTAAAAGCAAAACTTCCATTCGATAAAACCGATTTGAATGTGAAGATTGTTGACGATATTCGTCCTTTCAAAATGATTAAAGTTCGTATTTTGAATGGTGCACACACAGCAATGGTTCCTGTTTCTCTTTTATTTGGTAACAAATTAGTTATGGAAACCGTTAACGGAGATTTTACCGGACCGTTTGTTGATAATGTGATCGCTGAAATTAGCGAAACGCTACCGATGGATAAAAATGAAATTACTGCTTATGCTGAAGAGGTAATGGATCGTTTTAGAAATCCATTTATTAAGCATGCATTAGCTGACATTGCTTTAAATTCAATCTCAAAATTTAAAGTAAGAGTTTTGCCAAGTTTGTTAGGGTATTGTACTACTACAAAAAAATTGCCTACTAGTTTGACTTTTTCATTAGCTTGTTTAATCCAATTTTACAAAGGGACTTGGAATAATGAAGCTTTACCGGTAAAAGACAGTCCAGAATTAGTTGAAGCATTCAAAAAAGCTTGGGAATTAGGAAATTTAGAATCAGTTGTAGCTGCAGTTTTAGCTAATACAGATTTTTGGGATGAAGATTTAAACAAGGTTGAAGGACTTTCACAAGCTTTAGTGATTGCATTAAATGAAATTGAAGCAAATGGAATTCAACAAGGTTATATTAATTTTAGTAAAAAATATTAAATTAATTTTTAATCAATTACAGTAATTATCATGCAAAAAAAATTAATAAAAGTAGATCCTACTGATAATGTAGCCGTAGCTTTAGTGAACCTAGTTGCTGGAGAAACTATTGCATTTGAAGAAGAAAATATTTTAGTTCTATCAGATACTAAAATGAAGCATAAGATTGCGATGAAAGATTTTGAATCTGGAGACAAAATTATTATGTACGGTGTAATCGTTGGAAAAGCAAGTCAAACAATTGCTAAAGGCGATATAATTACCACTGCAAATGTTAAACACGAAAGTGCTAAAGTAACTGGTAAAACAGATACGATTGGTTGGGAAGTTCCTAACGTTGACAAATGGAAAGACAAAACTTTCATGGGGTATCACAGATCAGATGGTCAGGTTGGAACCGAAAATGTTTGGTTGTTTTTTCCATTGGTATTCTGTGAAAACAGAAATATCGAAATCTTAAAAGGAATTTTCGAAAAAGAATTGAAAAAACCAAAAGAAAACGACTACCAATTGTTGCTTCGCTCTTTAGTGAATTCGGAAACTGGAGCTGATGATGCAGTTACTAAATCAGCAGAAGTTGATTTATTTGAAAATATTGATGTGAAATTTATTCAGCACCAAGGCGGTTGTGGCGGAATTCGTCAGGATTCTCACTCATTAGCTAAGCTTTTGGCTGGATACGTGAACAACCCTAATGTGGCTGGTGCTACCGTATTGAGTTTGGGTTGTCAAAACTTGCAAATTTCTATTTTCCAAGATGCTATGAAAGCGATTAATCCAAACAGCGATAAGCCTGTTTTGATTTACGATCAACAATCTATTGGAACTATCGAAGAAATGTTGAGTACCGTAGTAAAAGATTCTTTTGCTGCAATTAAAGAAGCTAATAAAATTGTTAGAAAACCAGCGCCATTGTCTAAATTAAATATTGGTTTAGAATGCGGTGGTTCGGATGGATTCTCTGGAATTTCAGCTAACCCAACATTAGGTGTTTTATCTGATAAATTAGTAGCATTAGGGGGGACTACAATCCTTTCTGAATTCCCGGAATTATGTGGGGTTGAACAGGAATTAGTAAACCGTTGTGTAGATGATAACGACGGGAAACGATTCTTAGAATTAATGCAATGGTATGAAAAATCAGTAGTTGATGCCGGTTCGGGATTTGATATGAATCCATCTCCGGGCAACATTAAAGACGGTTTGATTACAGATGCAATGAAATCAGCAGGAGCTTCTAAAAAAGGAGGAACTTCTCCAATTGTAGGGGTTTACGATTATGGAGAATACATTAACGAGCCAGGGTTTACATTGTTATGTACTCCAGGAAATGACGTTGAGTGTACTACTGCAATGGTAGGGTCAGGTGCAAACATGGTATTATTTACAACAGGTTTAGGAACTCCAACAGGAAATCCAATTGCTCCAGTTGTAAAAGTGTCATCTAACACTCAATTGGCTAATAAAATGTCTGATATTATCGATTTTAACACTGGTGGAATTATTACAGGTGAAAAATCGATTGAAGAAACTGCAGACGAAATGTTAGAATTCGTAATTCAGGTTGCCAGCGGAACGATTAAAACCAAAGCGGCACTATTGAATCAAAACGATTTCATCCCTTGGAAACGAGGAGTGTCTTTATAATTTTACTAATAAGTGATAAAAATAAAAGGGGCATTAGCCCCTTTTATTTTTTAATTAAGTTTCTTTATCTATTAGAAGACTTTCTAGTAATCAATTCAGGAGTCAAAATTACTTTCTTTTCCAGTTTTATATTATTGCTATTTTGTTCCAAAAATACCTTTGCAGCTACTTTTCCCATTTCTAAAGGAGACTGATCTACAGATGAGATAGATAATTCCATAAATTTTGTAAAAGGTTCGTTACCAAAACCAACTACGCAAAAATCTTTTGGAATGTCGTAACCTTGTTCTTTTACTTCTTGAATAGCTCCCAATCCTGCAAAATCACTGGAAGAAAAAATTGCATCTGGTGGTGTTTTCAATTGTAATAGTGTTTTGGCAGCATTGATTCCAGCATCCACATTACTCTTGGTTCTTAATACATATTCTTCTCTGTAAGGAATGTTGCTGTCTGCTAAAGCTTGTTTATAGCCTTTAAAACGATTTTCATAGATTTCTAAAGATTGGTCTCCCGCTAAATGAGCAATTTTAGAACATCCTTTATTTATAAGGTGCTCAGTTGCGGTATATCCCCCCTTGAAGTCATCGATAGTTACAGAGCTTACGCCACTCATGTTCATTTTTCTATCAAAAAATATTAAAGGAACATTTTTATTAATAACGCGTTTAATTACCTCTTCATTTTCCTTGGTAACATTTGAAATCGACATTAAGATTCCGTCAACTTGTGCATTTAGTAGGGTGTTGATATTATCAATCTCTCTTTTTTCATCTTCATGTGTTTGACAAATAATTACATGATAGCCTTCAGGATGTAATTCTTCTTCAATACCTCGAATTACGGATGCAAAGAAATTGCTATCAATTCTAGGAACAATTACTCCAACATTATTACTTTTCCCGCTACGAAGAGCTTGCGCTAATTTATTTTGTTTGTAATTCATCTTAGCTGCAGTATCTAGTACAAGTTGTCTAGTAGCAGGACTAATTTTAGGATTATTGTTTAAAGCCCTTGAAACCGTTGCGGCGGTTATGTCAAGTTTTTTTGCAATATCATAAATGGTAATTTTATCGGACATTTTTTATTAATATGTAGGATGGTAAAAATAGCAAAAATATTTTTTAATGTAATCGATTGTATGTATTTAAATTTAAAATATAGTGTCTTTTGTGGATTTTGTAAACTCATAGTAATACCACAAAAAATAAATTACAAGTTTTTTTGCAGTATTTTTTTGTTTTTTTAAATTTAATTCATAGGTTTGTGTAATCGATTACATTAATTTTTTAACTGTATTGTTATGAAAAAAATAGTTTCATTATTTGTTCCAAGTCCTATTAATTTTAGGCTTTTACTTTCATTTGTTTTGATAGGGTTTTCTACAATGTCTTCTAAAGGGCAAGAAATAGTCACTTCAAAAGAGGCTTGGGCAAAATTCCCTGAAATTATAAAAGGAATTACAACTCCGGTATTTCCAAATAAAACGTTTAATATTCTAGATTTTGGCGCGAAGCCAGACGGAGTTTTTGATAATACTTTAGCGATTAAAAAAGCAATTCAAAAATGTACTCAAAAAGGAGGTGGAGTAGTTTTAGTACCTGCAGGAAAATATTTCACGGGACCGATTCATTTAGATAATAATGTAAATTTACATTTAGTTGAAGGAGCTGAAATAGTGTTCAATACAGACCCGTCTGTTTTTCCAATTGTACATACGTCATTTGAAGGAACAGAATGTATGAACTATTCGCCTTTAATTTACGCCTATAATAAACATAATGTGGCCGTTACTGGAAAAGGGACATTGAATGGTCAAGGAGGAAATGAAAAATGGTGGCCATGGTGTGGGAGTACACGATATGGTTGGAAAAAAGATACTCCAAACCAAAAAGAGGATGTGTATAAATTGATGGATTTAGCCGATAAAGGTGTTCCAGTTGCAGAAAGAGTTTTTGGAAAGGGACATTACTTGAGACCTAATTGTATAGAATTTTTTGAGTGTAAAGAAGTTTTAATCCAAGGGATTCAGATTATAAACACTCCTTTTTGGGTAATGCATCCAATGAAATCGGTAAATGTAATAGTTGATGGAGTGAATATTAAAAGTCATGGTCCTAATAATGATGGGTGTGATCCTGAATATTCTAAAAATGTTTGGATTAAAAACACCACTTTTGATACAGGAGATGATTGTATAGCAATCAAATCAGGTAGAGATAATGATGGAAGACGCGTAGCGATAAAAAGTGAGAATATCATCGTTCAAGACTGTAAAATGTTTGATGGGCATGGTGGTGTAACTATTGGAAGCGAAATTTCAGCGGGTGTAAGTAATGTTTATGTTGAAAATTGTATTATGGATAGTCCAGAATTGGATAGAGCTATCCGAATCAAATCCAATACCCGTAGAGGAGGTTTGGTAGAAAATGTGTATGTTCGAAATATTAAGGTAGGCGAAGTTAAAGAATCTGTTTTAGGAATTGATTTGCATTATGGTGTTCACGGTAATCAAACAGGAACTTTTATGCCTCAGGTGCAAAATATATTTATAGAAAATAGCACGATTAAAAATGGAGGTCTTTATGGTGTCTTAGCCAAAGGGCATCAAGGATATCCAATTAAAAATATTCGATTCAAAGATGTTACTATCGACAAAGTTGAATCAGATTATTCTACTGAGAATGTAGAAGATTTAAAGTTTATAAATACCTATATTAATGGTTCTTTAATGGAAAGTCCAAAAAATAAATAGTTGTTTATTTTGATACTATGTGTGCCAAACACATAAGTTTTTAGATTTTTTGGTTTTGTTTTATTGGGGACTGATGTATTTATCAAGTCCCCTTTTTTTAATTATTTTAAATTTTTTAGACGATGAAAATCCAACAAATTATTCTAGTATTAGTATTGAGTTTAGCTTCTTTGAAGTCAAACGTATTATTTAGTCAATCAGTAAACTCTAAAACCTATGCTGAGGTTTCGGTCAAAGAAGGTGGAAAATGGGAAGGTAGGAAGTACATAGGGGGAACTTTTAAAAATGTTCAAAAGTTACAATTGGCACCAGAGCATACAGATCATTCCTTTGATATACGCTACGAAGGACCAGGATGGGAAAGTAACAAAATCGGATACCGTTTGTATTTAGATTGGCGCAACGCCATTGATATTTTTGGTAAAAAAACAGAAGCCATTATTTTGCCAAAAGTGGGTCAAGATGGGTTTGATTCGTATCATGAAATGCAAGATTGGGGATCGGATATTCTTAAAGCTGGAAAAGGAATTGGAATAGGTTCCATTGATCGTTATTTGAATAATGAAAGATTGCATTTTTATACTGTTGATTCTACTATCGCTACCGTTGATAATGGTGCCAAAAGCTCTACTGTAAAAGTACAATACAAAGGTTGGAAGACCGCTTCTGATAAAATAAATTTCACTTCGGAGTTAACTATTAAACCGAATCAACGGTATACCCAACATACTATTTATTCTTCAAAAGCAATAGAAGGAATTTGTACAGGAATTGTGAAACAAAAGAATACAGAGCTACTTAAGAAAGTAAGTCAGAATAAGAAATGGGCTTGTTTAGCTACTTACGGAACTCAATCTTTGGTTCCAGATCGATTAGGAATGGCTATTTTTTATGAAACACAAACCGTTGGAGAGATGGTCGATACAGAGTTGGATTATTTGTTGCTATTTAAACCGACTTCACAAAAAGTGGTTTTTTACTTTTTAGGTGCTTGGGAACAAGAACCTAACGGAATTAAAACAAAAGAAGAGTTTGTGAATTATTTGGATGAAAAATTAAAGGTTTTGAATCAAAAAAATGAACTTTAAAAAGATGAAAAAAAGTTTTTTTTATTTTCAAATCATTTGTTTATTCCTCGTATTTAATTTAAAATTAGAAGCGCAGCAATCGATAAATACGATTCCTACAAATCTCAAGTGGTCAGAGCGAATGGCTTTGTCAATAATGAAAAGACACCCTCAGGCTTGGCAAATAGATTATCACGAGTCACCTAAATGGGATTATAAAATAGGAATGATTTTGACCGCTTATGAAAAGTTGTATACCAAAACGGCTAATCCAAAGTATTTTGATTATATCAAAGGATATGCAGATGCATTAATTGATGATTCAGGAGCTTTTCAAAATTTTGATGCTAAGGATCACAACATTGATTTTATTAATGCGGGAAAAATACTTTTTAACTTATACGATACAACAAAGCAATTAAAATATCGTACAGCTCTTGCAACCTTAAGAAAGCAATTTGATACTCATCCAAGGACAGCATCGGGTGGGTTTTGGCACAAAAAAATCTATCCCAATCAAATGTGGTTGGATGGTTTGTATATGGGGCAACCTTTTTATGCAAGATATACTTCAACTTTTGAGAATGGAGAAAAATTAAATGATGTAGCGCATCAGTTTGAGTTGCTTCATGATCATACTTTGGATAGCAAAACGGGATTGTTTTTTCATGCATATGATGAAAGTAAACAAATGCCTTGGGCAAATAAAGAGACCGGGACGGCTCCTCATATTTGGTTGAGAGCTTTAGGTTGGTACGGAATGGCATTAGTAGATGCGTTAGATTATTTTCCTAATAACCATCCTAAGAGAGCAGAATTAATACATTACTTGAACGAATGGACTATAGCGGTAACTAAATACCAAGATACTTCGGGCTTATGGTACCAAATTCCGAATATACCAAAAGGTGATGGGAATTATCTAGAAGCCTCGGGTTCTTCAATGTTAGTTTATGCTATTGCAAAAGGAGTTCACAAAGGCTATTTGCCTGCATCATTTGAAAAGGTAGCAACTAAAGGTTTTGATGGGTTAATTACAAAACTTATTCAGGTGGATAAAGATGGAGAAGTGCATATTACTCAAGTATGTAAGAGCGCTGGACTTGGAGGAAATCCTTACAGAGATGGTTCTTACGCCTACTATATGAGTGAAAAAGTAGTTACGGATAATTCGCATGGTTTGGGAGCTTTTCTATTGGCTGCTATCGAATTAGATAAATAAGTTTCACTTAAATTAGTTGTTGGAATGGATAATAAAACACAAAATATTTTTCTAGGACTATTATTTTTTTCATTAGGATTATGGACTCCGTTTGGCACTGCACAATCTAGTCAGGCAAATAAAAAAGAGTACTATCAAAATCCTATTCTGCATGCAGATTATTCTGATCCTGATGTAATTCGAGTAGGAGATAAATACTATATGACCGCCTCTTCCTTCAATTGTATTCCAGGGTTACCAATTTTAGAATCCAACGATTTGGTGAATTGGGAATTAGTCTCTTATGCATTACCTAAACAACCTCCTTTTGAATTGTATGATACACCCCAACACGGGAATGGTGTTTGGGCGCCATGTATACGATATCATAATAAGGAAGTCTATATTTATTATCCAGATCCTGATTTTGGTATTTATATGGTAAAATCTAAAGAGGTGCGTGGACCTTGGTCTTCTCCTGTTTTGGTTAAATCAGGAAAAGGATTAATTGATCCAACACCACTTTGGGATGATAATGGGAAAACCTATTTAGTTTATGCTTTTGCGGGAAGTAGAGCAGGAATTAAGAGTATGTTAGTGGCATGTACCATGAATACAGAAGGAAGTGTAGCAAATAATGACGAAGTATTACTTATTGATGGACACCAAGAGGAATCAACAATTGAAGGGCCTAAGATTTATAAAAGAAATGGGTATTATTACATTTTTGCTCCAGCAGGTGGTGTAGCAACAGGCTGGCAAACAGTATTAAGGTCTAAAAACATATATGGTCCTTATGAAAAAAGAAAAGTATTAGAGCAAGGCAAAACTACTATAAATGGGCCACATCAAGGGGCTTGGGTACAAACGCAAACAGGTGAAGATTGGTTCTTTCACTTTCAAGATAAAGGGGCTTATGGAAGAATAGTGCATTTGCAACCTATGAAATGGCGAGACAATTGGCCAATAATTGGAACGGATCCAGATGGTGATGGGATAGGGGAGCCTGTTTTGACTTATCAAAAACCAAATCTTAAGACAAAAGTCACCGCTGTAGGTTTGAAAACTTCAGATGAGTTTAATGCAACTCAATTAGGATTGCAGTGGCAATGGCACGCCAATCCAAGAGTATATTGGGGATTTCCTAGTAGTTTAGGCTATTATACCCTAAATTGTATTCCAAAACCTAAAGGTGCAACAACACTTTGGGATGTTCCAAATATATTGTTACAAAAATTTCCGGCAGAAGAATTTACGGTAACGACTAAATTAACTTTCAATCCTCGTTTTGATGATGAAGAAGTTAATTTTGTAGTAATGGGAATGGATTATAGTTTGCTTAAAATCAAACAAGTCCAAGGTAAAAATGTGTTGTCACAAGTAGTGTGTAAAGCAGCCGATAAAAAAGGGATTGAAAATGAGACAACCTCAGTTTCATTACCAACTAGTTTGATCTATCTTCGAGTGAAGGTACAACAAGGAGGAATTTGTTCTTTTTTCTATAGCGAAGACGGGACAAACTTTAAAGAAATTGGGATTCCTTTTACAGCCAAAGAAGGAAGGTGGATTGGAGCAAAAATAGGATTTGTAGCTTTACGCAACGGCTTTATCAATGATGCTGGAAATGCAAAAATAGACTGGGTTAGATTTAACGAATAATAAAATGAGTATTTTAAAAAGAATTTTAAGTGGATTTTGTATTGTAATTTCAATCAGTGTTTCGGCACAAATAGGTGCAAAATCTTGGAAACAAATTATTTCCTCTTCAGATGAAAAATGGTTTGCTTCTAACGAGGCTACTCAAATAGCCGAAAATGTATTGTTGTACCAACGCAATATTGGCGGTTGGCCAAAAAATATTCAGATGCAAACATCTCTCTCGGCCGCTGACCAACAAAAGTTAATTGATTTGAAATCTTCTCCCACAGATTGTACGATTGATAATGGAGCCACCTGTCAGGAAATGCTGTTTTTATCAAAAGTATATAAGCAAAATCCAGATGTGAGGTATAAAAATGCCTTTTTAAAAGGGTTGGATTATTTACTCACTGCTCAATATGACAATGGAGGTTGGCCACAGTTTTATCCCTTAATTAAAGGCTATTATACGCATATTACGTATAATGATGATGCGATGGTGAATGTTTTGAATCTTTTCAAAGAAGTAAAAAATCAATCGGATGTCTATTCGATTACACCCTCCTCTGAAATTAGATCTAAGGTAGCATTGGCATTTGATAAAGGAATTCAATGTATTTTAAAAACACAATTCAAACAAAATGGACAGCTAACGGCTTGGTGTGCACAATATGATGAAAATACATTGCTTCCTGCCAAAGCCCGTGCCTATGAGTTGCCGTCTTTGAGCGGAAAAGAATCGGCTCAAATAGTCTTGTTGTTAATGTCAATTGAGAATCCAAATAAAGAAATTGTTGCTGCGGTAGAGGGAGCTGTTCAGTGGTTTGAAAAAACAAAAATTAATGGAATTCAAATAGAAACAGTTATTGATGAGGCGACTAAAAAGAAGAACAAAATCGTGGTTTTAAATCCGAATTCTGCAGAGCCTCTTTGGGCTAGATTCATGGAGTTGGATACGAATGTTCCTTTTTTCTGTGATCGAGATGGAATTAAAAAAGCTACTTTGGCAGCAATAGGATTTGAACGTAGAAATGGGTATGCTTGGTACACCAATGAGCCTAAAGAAGTACTGAAAAAATATTTGAAATGGAAAAGCAAAGTTGGCGACGATACTTTAAAGACTACTTCTAAAAACACTACTGCCAAAGATGAAAATTATTTTGTAGTTGATCAAAATGGGAATGGTAATTTTAAAACTATTCAAGAAGCTATAAATGCGTCTAGGGCTTTTCCGTATGAGAGAATTACCATATTGGTTAAAAACGGCATTTATAAAGAAAAAGTAAAAATTCATTCTTGGAATCCAAAAATTACTTTGGTGGGAGAAAGTAGAGAAGGAACTATTATCACGTATGACGATTATTTTAATAAAATAGGATTAGGAAGAAACAGTACTTTTTATACCTATACGATGTTAGTTGAAGGGAATGATTTTGTGGGCAAAAATTTAACTATTAGCAATACTTCTGGCGAAGTAGGACAGGCTGTAGCATTAAATGTAAATGCTGATAGAGCTGCTTTCTATAATTGTTCGTTGCTAGGAAATCAAGATACTTTATATACTTCAGGAGAAGGAACAAAAAATTATTTCAACAATTGTTATATTGAAGGAACCACCGATTTTATTTTTGGTGATGCAACGGTGTTATTTGAAAATTGCGATATACATAGTAAAAGAGATTCTTATATTACAGCAGCTTCCACTCCAAAAGAGGCAAATTTTGGTTATGTTTTTAAAAATTGTAAACTTACGGCTGAGCCCAAAGCCACCCAAGTTTATTTAGGACGTCCGTGGCGAATTTATGCTAAAACGGTTTATATGAATTGTGAAATGGGAGGACATATACGACCTGAAGGTTGGGAAAATTGGTCAAAACCTGAAGCTGAGAAAACATCGTTTTATGCTGAATACAATTGTACGGGAATAGGTTTTCAACCTCAAAAAAGAGTTGGATGGTCTCATCAATTAGATAAAAAACAAGCTAAGGATTATAGTAATGAAGCTATTTTAGGAGTTGATTTCTATACTCAAATTCAGTTCTTTTTGAACAATATTAAATAATTTGTTAGACCCTTAATTCGACTTAGTGATGATTAAATATACTTTTATTTTCTGTTTTATGATTTCTCTTGGATGTATTGCGCAAAAAACTACTATTTATACTATTGGTGATTCTACAATGGCAGATAAAGTGAAGCCAGATGAAAATCCAGAGAAAGGATGGTGCCAAGTACTACCTTCTTTTTTTGATTTGAATAAGGTAACTATTGATAACCGAGCAGTTAATGGAAGGAGTACCAAAAGTTTTATTACTGAAAAACGATGGGATGCTGTATATAAAGCGTTGAAACCAGGAGATTATGTATTTATTCAATTTGGACATAATGATGAAAAAGTGATGGATTCAACACGATATACAAATCCGCACACCAGCTACCGACATAATTTGATTCGGTTTGTTACTGAAACAAGAGAAAAAGGAGGTGTTCCAATTTTGTTTTCATCCATAGCTCGAAGAAATTTTAATGAGAAAGGTGTTTTGGTAGGGACTCATGGCGATTATCCGTTAGAAACTCGTTTGGTTGCACAAGAATATCAAGTTCCGTTTATTGATTTAGAATATTATACAGAAGTTTTAGAGCAATCCTACGGCGTAGAAAAATCGAAAGAGTTGCATTTGCATTTTAAACCGGGAGAACATCCATATTATCCAGAGGGCAAGGCAGACGATACGCACCTTAGTATGAAAGGTGCGACAGAAATTGCTAAAATAGCAGTGCAGGAATTCCATAAAAAACAACTCGGGATAAATAAATTTATTAAATTATAATAATAAAAATCAAAACGCCTTATGATTTGCTCTTAAGGCGTTTTGATTTTAGTTATTTCATTTTGTATATTTCAGTTCCAGCTAATAAAAAGCACCCTAATCCGTAGTCTTCAAAATCAGGAATCTTGTCATACGATAGAGGTTGTCCTTCTTTAGGCTCCTTACCAGTGGATTGTAGGTAGCCTAAAAATCCATTTTCGTGCAAACTTTCTTCGGTTAATGCCTTCCATGCTTTTTGTACCACAGGAAGATAAGTTTCTTTTTTCAAGATACCATTGTTGATTCCGTAAGCTATTCCGTAAACAAAAAGGGCAGTTCCCGAAGCTTCTTTTCCACCATAATTATTAGGGTCGTGCAAACTGGCATTCCAAAACCCATCCTCTCTTTGAATAAGCGCTAAAGCTGCCGCCATGGCTTTTAAGTCGGCAATGTACTGGTCGCGGTGAGGTGCTTCTTTTGGTAGTATAGACAAAACTTTTGCTAATGCAGCAATTACCCAACCATTTCCACGACTCCAGTAACAATCTTCTCCGTTAGGTTCTTTGTACGGAGGGTCAAAATCAGCGTCACGCCACCATAGTCCGTCTTTAGGATTAAATAGTCCATGGTCACCATGTTTATTTCTAGAGTACATGTACATTTCATACATTTTTTCAAAATAACGGTTGTCTTTTTCTAACACCCCCATTTTAGCAAAAACAGGCATTCCCATTTGAATGGCATCAATCCAAGACCAATCGTCCAATTGAGGCGTGTTTAAAAGCATGTTCATAGTAGCTTTGGTGTTCTTCAATTTGAACGCATTTGGCTCTAAATTATATAAGTCAATATACGTTTGAGCGGCACAATAATTATCTGCGTTTCGGGTGGTGTTTCCAGAGTTAAATCCCCATTTATGAAATTCAGCCCAAGAGTAAGCATAGTTGTAATAGGTTTCTTTTGGATAGATTTCGTGCAAAGCCATAAGTCCTTCATAGTAAACCCCGCGTGTCCAAATGTTACTCGGACGCTCCTTATTGGTAATAATAGTTTTGCCTGTATCGGGCCATTTGTCCATAAAATAAGCATTGGCCGTTTGGAGTTGTTTTAAAAGTATTTTTTTGTCAAATGCTTGTTGCGCAATTGTAGTAGTACTATTGAGGATTGTAATAGTTAAGAGTATGATTATTTTTTTCATAAGTGTATGGTTTTGTAGTATTGAATTAGTTATTATTTGTTAAAGGAATGAGGGTTACAGGACCTAATAATCCAGATGGAGTTGGAGTCCATTGAGTAGCATCAAATTTTTTATAGTCTTTATCGACCATGTTTATTTCGTAGAATATTTTCCATTCTTCCCCTTTTAGTTCCATGTTTCGAATTCTATTGGCTCCAAGATTAGTTACTTTAATGGTAAGTTGGTTTTTTCCTTTTTTTAGTTTTCCAATGTTTATACTAAACGGATTTGCCCATGCATTACCAACAAACACTCCATTGAGCCATACTTGAGCGCTTTCGCGAACATCGCCTAAATTTAATGTCCAGTTGTCAGCATTTGTATTGGGAGCATTAAAAGATAAATTGTAGGTAGCAGTTCCAGAGAAAGCTTCTGCTTCTGGGCCAAATGTAGTCCATGATTTCAAATCGGTTATTGTGGTACTAGGCGGAAGTTGTTGCCCTCCTTTGTCAAAAGATACGGTCCAATTTCCGTTCAATACAATTGGTTCGGATATTTTTTGATAGTACTTCCATTGAGGTTGCGTCGCTTGATTTTCTGTTTGAAGAAATAAAGCTTGTCCTGATTCTAAATGGACTTTAACTCTGGTGATGTCACTTTGTTTTTGAACAATCGCATTACCATATTCTTTGGTTAAAGGATCAAAAATTAGCACTTCTTTGTTGCTCACTTGTAACGGAATAAAATCATCGATTACTTTTGAGGTATGGTTGACGATATAGTATATTTTTTCGCCATTATAACTTCTTCGAATGTATTTCAATCCAGTAGTAATTAATTTTTCAGGATATACTTTAGCTTCTTCTAATGCCTTTGAAATAGTAGTTGTTGGTTGAACAATTTCCTTATTTGCATCAAGTAAAGTTACCATTTGTTTGTTTTGGTTTTCATAGTCAAAGTAACCTGGTACAGAAGAAGGTAGTCCTTCAAAGATAATTTTCCCTCCTGCTTTTTTCAACTCGATTAATTTTTTCAAGGTAGCCAAAGGCATTTTTTCGCAAGTAGGAACAATTAGCGATTTAAAAGTTCCGCCTGGTAAGAGTATCATCCCATCTTTGATTTGAGCCTGAGCTATGAAATTGTCTGAAATAAAATCAACACCATAGCCTTCCTTCATTAATCGTTGTGTTGTGGTGTAGAAAGGCGTATTTTTAAGCCACTCACTTAAAGAATGTATTTTGAATTGAAAAAACAAAGATCCTTCGAGGTAATTGCCCCAAGTATCATAAATCGGCCAATACAATAAGGTCTCATTGTCTGATTTTCCTTGTTGTAGCATGGATTGACAATTAGCAATATACGAAAATAGAGCAGGAGTATCTTCCCAAGTAGTGTTGTTAGCATTAAAATTTGCCGAGGCATAAAATTTCCATCCTGGCCATTTTGCATTTTCTGGAGAGTAGGTAGAGCCGTGTAGGAATATATGGTTTACTCCGTTCAAAAGTAATTCTTCGGCTTCGGGCTTACATTGTGATAAAGCTATTTTAAAATGGTCTCTTAACCAAGTAAATGTTTCAGACGACACTAAAGGTTTGCCTGAGATGTGTGCTGCCGAAGATGAAAATTTTAGCATTACTGGGTCGGCATCTCCTTCACGAATGTCCTGTTTTTCTCGGCGTAATCCTAAAACATCAAAAGGCATAGAGCCAAATGTTTCACATTCGGGAATGTCTGCTGAGGCATACAAATCGATTAGATTTCCTGGAGAACCATGGGCTTGTAGTCTTGTTTTGAAGTTTTTAGAATGCGCCCAATTGGTCCAAGGAGTGTCAAAACGATTCAGTAATAAATCAGATAACGTTTCGCGATAGTCACTTTTTATCCTGTTACCAATTTCGGTATTCGTTTTATTGAGTAGTTGAGGAATTACTTTCTTAAGATCATACCCTCTTCTTTTTTCAAATTCGTTAAAAAAATTAGGCGTAAAATCAGTATCGTATACTTCGTAGCTGTCATTAAAAATAGAACGAATTTTACCTTCAAATCCCTTGAGAGCTTTGTTAAAAGGTGCGACATAGGTAGTGAGTGCCTCTTCTGAATAATGGTCTAAAGTGTACCCTTTGCCACCAGGCGCAGCCCGTTTGACTTGTTGTCCTGTTTTGCCGCTAAAAACGGCGTATAAAGTATAATCTGTTTTTTTTGCTTTCCAATTCAATACGCCACCTTGTAATTGGTTAGTTAAATCAATAGAACTTCCATCGGCACCATAAGCCACAACATAGAGCAGTTGTGCGGGTAATTTTTCTTTAATTGGGTCTGGTTTAATGTCTTGAACTAGTTTATTCCCCCTTTTTAAGATATATTTTTCCACGATTAATTTGGTGGCAGCATAAGGCAATGTTACTTGAGGTCCTCCATAAGGCCATCCTGTACCTAAAACCATATCTACTTGCATTCCGGTACTATCAGCTATTTTGATAGTATACTCTAACATTTCCATCCATTTAGGCGAAAGGTAGTCTATAGTATTATTTTCTTGTCCTTTAACCCCATAGATAGGTGTAATTTCGACCCCTCCAACACCTGCTTTTTGTAAATCAACTAGATTTTTTTTAAGGTTCGGTTTGTCTACGGCACTTCCCATCCACCACCAACGAGCCCATGGTTGATTAGTGTTGGTTATCTTAGGCCAAGGAGAGGGAGTTGTTTGACCCGAAATTCCTTGACAGAAAACGAAGAGTAAAAGAATAAAGATGTAGTGGAGTCTTGATTTTGTTGGCATGAATTAAGATTTTGATTTATGGATTGCTACAGCATAAATTTGCGAATTTCCTTCAAAATTAGCTCTAAAAATAATCCATTTTCCATCAGGAGAAAAATGGACATTAGGTTCTAATTTGTAATTATGATTTTTCATGTTTACTAATTTCTCTGAAATTAAGCGTTCTTCTTTAGGTGTAAAATGGTAAATCCACCTCCCATTTGTGGCATGCGCTACTTGTCCTTCATCTCCACCATCTCCTGCAAAGGTTTTCATATCTGGAGCAATATTGTAATGAATTGACCATTCGTCACGCTGTAAGGCATATCTTTTTTCTTCGTTTGTTTCTAAATTTTTCCCGGCTAAATAAAAGGTTTCTCCTCTTGGAATTTGAAGGTCAAACCAAATGGTTTTCCCATCAGGGCTAAAAAACTCATGCCCTGCGATTTCTCTTTCAACAGTTCTAGTGTGAATAAGGTTGCGTTCTTTAGATAGTAGGTTAATGTTCCAAATGCGGTCTACTTTGTGCCAAGGCCCTTCGTGACAGTACATAAACAGATTGGGGTTTGTAGGAGAAAATTGTTCGTGGTTTAACCAAGCATTTTCAGAAAATAATTCTTTTAATTCTCCATTAGAAACGGCAACAGTGATTAGAGTACGTTTTAGTTTTGCATTGTATATTTTTTCAAAAAAGTCTTTCTTCTCAGGATTGTTCTTTAGTATTTCTTGCTCTTCTTCAGAGGATAATACCCCGCCAAGAAGTGTTTCGTCAGCATTTAAAGTGGCTACAGAGCCTATTTTACCTGCGGGAAATTTAAAAATGAATTGGGTTTTGTGAGAATCGATATGGGTAGAGAACAAACTATCTTTGATTCGATAATATACTTTTCGGGTTTTTACAGCCACAATTTCACCGCTTTTAGACCCGCTTTTATCGGTAATTTGAGTGATGTTTTTAGATTTTAAATCGATGGTAAACAATTGTTGTCCATTTGGAGTGCTACCATAAAAAACCATTAACCATCCTTTTTTGTCTAAAGTAGGAAGGAAGGGATTGTTGTGAAAATAAAAACTACTATTACTACCTTCTCTATTGACTAATTTTTCTGCTTGATGTCCGGTTTCTGAGTCAATCCATACTTTTGCTAACGAACTTTCTTTAGAAGTTTCTAAAACAGGGATTGATTGTTGAATAGGGTTTTTGCCACCGCTAGAATCGGCGATACTTTGTTTTTCTTTGCAGGAAAAACAGAACAACACTCCAATAAGTATTACTAATTTATAATTTTTCATTTTTCAAATGAATAGAAAGATTTTAAGTAAAAATAAAATACCCAATTAGTAATGCTATCCTGTTGCATCCTGTGATCCCATACTCATGAATAAATATACTATTATAAAGTACAGATGCTAGTGTAATCCAACTCTTTTAATTCTAAAGTTTAAAATAAATATAAACCTTTTGATTTTAGTTGTTTAAAGGAGTTTCTTTTTCTATAAATGGTTATTTTGATAATTGAACGGAATAGATGTAATAGAGGGGTCGTTGAATAATTGAAAATACAACTTCTTTTTCGATTTAATGGATTGTTAATACTCTAAAGAATGTTAAATTAAATTGATACATCCTTAAAAATAGGTGGTTTTTTTTGTTTGGGTAATTTTTTTTCAGGATAAAATTAGGAAAATAAAAAATTATATAATAGTTTTGTGTAATCGATTGCATAAATACAATAAAAAACCAAACACTAAATTGTGCTAATCGTGAATTTTAATTTTTAATATACTAACTAAATTCAAACTACTAATGAAAAACAAAATTACCTATTTGTTTATTATAGCTATGTTTACTTTAATGTATTCATCGGGCTATGCACAGAACAAGGTGGTTAAAGGGAAAGTCACAGATGCTGCGGGTCTCCCTTTGCCTGGTGCAAACGTAATTGTTAAAGGAACACAGAAAGGAACAAGTACTGATTTTGATGGTAATTATACTGTCAATGCAGCTTCTGGACAAGTGTTGGTTTTTTCTTTTACGGGTTCTAAAACAGAAGAACGAACTATCGGTCAATCTTCAGTTTATGATGTTAAATTAAGCGACAATAATACCAAACTTGAAGAAGTGGTTGTTGTTGGGTATGGAACTAAGAAGAAAAAAGATCTTACCGGATCTATTGTGAGTGTGGGAGCTGATCAAATTGCTTCTAGACCTGTTCAAAATGCGGTTCAAGCGATGCAAGGAAAAGCGGCTGGGGTTGATATTTCTTCAAATGAACGTCCAGGAACTGTTGGAAAAATTAACATTCGTGGTGCGCGTTCTATATCTGCATCAAACTCTCCATTATATGTAGTGGATGGGATTCCTTTGAATTCTGGAGGAATTGATTTTATAAACCCTAACGATATTGAGTCGATTGATGTGTTGAAAGATGCTTCTGCTACTGCAATCTATGGTTCTCGTGGAGCTAATGGAGTTGTAATTGTAAGTACTAAAAAAGGTAAAACAGGAAAATTCACCTTAAATTATAATACGTCTGTTACAACAGAAAATATTCATGAGAATGCAAGAATGATGAATTCGGGGGAATATATTGATTTCCGTCGTTGGGCATATTATTATTCTAATCCAGCAGTATATCCAAGAGGAGATGCTCCAACTATTGCTAACGATAGAACTATTTTCTTAGCAACAGCAGATCCAACTGCTTGGGCAAATATTGCTCAAGGATGGGCTACTGGAACATGGGATGGTTCTAAAGTAGCTACTACTGATTGGTCAAAATTAGTTACGCAAACAGGAGTTACGCAACAACATACTTTAAGTGTGAGTGGGGGTACCGAAAAGATGAAAGCATATGGTTCATTCGGGTATATTGACAATACTGGAACTTTAAAAGGACAGAGTTACAAGCGTTATAATGGGATTGCTAATGTAGATATTACGCCTACTAAGTGGTTTTCTATGGGGGCGAGTTTAAATACAAGTTATGCAGTAAATGAATATGGACAATCAAATGTTGGTAGAACTGCTGTGACAAGTTCTGATGGTATTTACTTAACTTCACGAGTAAATTTACCATATGCTCAGCCTTTTGATGCTAATGGAGTTAGAATTTTGTACCCAGGAGGTGATTCTGTTATTAGAAATGTTGTAGATGAAGATAAATATTCTCAAGATCAACGTGTTACATTGCGTGCTTTTGGTAGTTTTTATGCTCAATTGGATCTTGGATCTATTTCTTCAGCACTTGATGGGTTGAAATACCGTGTGAATTTTGGTCCTGATATTACGGCATACAGAAATGGAGTGTTTTTAGATGGTCTTTCTTCTATGCGTGCTGGTACAAGTTATGCTGCGTTGTCAAAAAATCAAACAATTTCTTATACTTTAGATCATTTGCTTTTCTATAATAAAACCTTAGGGAATCACAATTTTGGATTGACATTGTTACAGAGCCAGACACAATACTCAAATGAGTCTAGTGCCATGTCTGCAAATAACGTAGCGAATGTTGCAAATAAATGGAATGCGTTAACACCGTCTAATGTAACCCTAGCTGATTATTCTTCTGGGTTAACTGAAACAGGTTTGTTCTCTTACATGGGAAGAGTTAATTACGGGTATGCAGATAAATATTTAATTACCGCTTCAGGTCGTTATGATGCGGCTTCTCAATTGGCTCCAGGTAATAAATGGGCATTCTTCCCAAGTACTGCATTGGCTTGGCGTTTGGATAAAGAAGATTTCATAAAAGATATTTCTTGGATTAACCAATTGAAATTAAGAGCTGGATATGGAGTTACAGGAAACTCTGCTGTATCAGCATACGCTACACAACCACCTTTAGTGGGAGTAGTTACTCCAGCAGGTTCTGGACTTGTGAATAATACCAGTTTAGGAAATCTTGATTTAACTTGGGAAAAAACAGCACAATACAATTATGGAGTTGATTTCTCTTTATTTAATAGTAGAATATCAGGTAGTTTAGAGTATTATACTAGTAAAACTACTGACTTATTATTAAGTAGAGCGATTCCTACTATCACAGGATATACTAATACTTATCAAAATGTGGGTGCTACAGAAGGAAATGGAGTAGAGCTTACTTTGAATACGGTGAATGTTAAAACAACAGATTTTGAGTGGACTTCTAGTTTAAGCGGTTCTTGGCAAAAAAGCCGTATTGTTGAATTGCAAAATGGAGCTTTTGATGATATTCCAAACAATAGATTTATCGGACAACCACAAGGTGTAATTTATGGTTTTGCTTCTAATGGAGTTTGGAGACCAGAAGATGCTGTTGAAATGGCAAAATTCAATGCTAATGGTGCAGGGTTTACAGTTGGTAATGCTAGACCAGTAGATCAAAATGGGGATTATAAAATAGATGCTAATAATGACCGAGTTATTATTGGTAGTACAGAACCTAAATTTATTGCTGGTTTAACAAATACATTCAACTACAAAAATTTTGAATTATCATTCTTTGTTTATGGTCGTTTTGGTTACCTTTATAATTCAGGAGGTATGATTGGAAGTGCGCAAAGAGCATCTATGGCATTTGATTATTATACTGAAAACAATACTAATTCAGCATATCAAAAACCTATTTACTCAGCAGGTACAGCTGATCCATATGCTGTGATTTTAGGATATATGGATGGGTCATTCTTAAAAATTAGAAATGTTTCTTTAGGGTATAATCTAACAGATGATTTAGCTAAAAAAGTAGGTGTTTCTAAAATGAGATTTTATCTTCAAGCAGCTAATCCAGGAATATTATTCTCTAAAGCAAAATGGATGGATATGGATACACAAACCACCTATTCTAATAGAGGATTTACTTTAGGATTACATGTAGAATTCTAAGATTAAATTTAATAAAATTACACATCATGAAAAAATATAAAAATTTATACATCAATTTATTACTTGTAGGTGCTTTGACTTTAAGCAGCTCTTGTAGTCAAGATTTTCTAGAAGAAAATTTAACTACAGCGTATAGTAAAGAGTACTACAAAACTGAAGCTGGAATTCAGGCTTTAGCTATTGGAACTTATTACCAAGTGTTTTCTTTAGATATGGGTAGTGAAGTGCCTTTGACTGCAAATGAATCAGGAACTGATGAGTTTCACGTTGGAGGGGATGCTTCAAATGGAGCTTGGAATGCGTATTCAAGTGCTTTCAAGGCATTTGTAACGGTTGCTAACTCTAACACTGTAGCATCTAATACAAACTGGGATAACCTTTATACAGGAATTGGTGATGCTAATCAATTAATTGAATCAGCTACCGCAATTGCTTCTACAAACGATGCTATCAAAAAAACAGCATTAGGAGAAGGGTATTTTATGAGAGCTTATAATTATTTGAAATTAGTAAGACAATATGGAGGAGTTCCTTTGAAATTAACTACAAGTTCAACTGTAGAATTAGAGTTTACTAGAGCTACATCTAAAGCGGTTTTAGCACAGGTTATAGATGATTTCACAAAAGCGTACGGTCTTTTAAGTAATGTAGGAGCTCCTGCAAAAATTACTAAAGATGCTGCAGCACATTATTTAGCGAAAGCGTATTTAACTCGTGCTAGTGAAATTAATGATTCTTGGAATTCAGATACAAAATCAGCCGATTTACAACAAGTTGTTACTTTGTCAGATCAGGTAATTGCGAATCATCCATTAGCTGCTAATTTTGGAGACTTATGGAACTTTGCAGCGGCAGATGGTGCTAATGAGAAACTTCCTGAATTAATCCTTTCAGCACAATTTAATTCAAACGTGTTGACTTCAGGTGGTAACCAACAACATTTGTATTTTATCTCTACCTATGATAAACTTGCTCAAATGCAACGTAATACAGCGGGAGGAAGGCCATTTAGTAGATTAGGAGGTACTTATTTTACATATGATGTGTATAATAAAGTAGACGATTCTCGTTTTTGGAAAAGTTTCCAAACAAAATGTCTTGTTAACAAAGCAACATCACCATACGTAAATGGAGATTTAGGAGTAATGTATATCATGAACAGTACTACTGATACTCGATTTGCATTAACTAAAAACAACAATTCTACGTCAATTATTTATTATAAAACAGGAAAAACTATTCCGAATGTTTATGTATCTCATGCTGCAGATAATAAAGGTTTGATGTCAGACGTGTATTTTCCTCCTATGAGTAAATATATGGATGGATCTAGAATTGATATGACTTCAACAAAAGGATCTAGAGATATTATATTGGCTCGTTCAGCAGAAACGTATTTAATGGCAGCTGAGGCTAAAATTCGTTTGGCAAAATTAGGTACAGGTTCTTATGCTGATGCTTTAACTTATATTAATGCAGTTCGTGCACGTGCTACGTATAAATCAGGTGAAAATCGTTCGGCTTATACTGATGGTTCTGCTTCTTGGACAGCTTCTGGACAAGGTACTGTTCCAGTTTCATTTGTAACTGAAAACTCATATTATGAATCAAATAACTTGAGCTATTCATCTCCTGTTACTACAGCAACTAACTTGGCAATTGCTAGTATCGGTGCTTTACCAGCAGAAGATCAAGCTGTAATTACAAGATTAGGATATTCTAGTGATTATGATAGAATGCTTTGTTTAGTATTGAATGAGCGTACTAGAGAACTTTGTGGTGAATTTCATCGTTGGGAAGATTTGAGTAGAACTCAAACATTGGTTGATAGAGCAAAAGCGTATAATCCTGAAGCAGCTCCAAATATTCAGAGTTATCATACGTTAAGACCTATTCCACAGGCTTTCTTAGACGCAGTTTATGCAAGTGGGAAACCATTGTCTGCAACTGACAAACAAGCTATGCAAAATCCTGGTTATTAATAGCTAGTTTAATATAGTTTTTAAAAGCGCTATAGTTGAAAAAGCTATAGCGCTTTTTTTATAAGTTCGAATGGAATCCGATTTGTAAAAGAAGGAATTTAAAATTTCAAGATGCAGTATGCCACAGGATAGTATATTTTTTTACAATAAATATATTTGAAAATAGTTGGATAAGAGCAAAACAAGTAATGGATGTATTAATTTTTATTCTATGATTAATAAGGTATTTTATATTCTAAATTTTAGTAGCACTAAAAAAGTATTAATAGTACTTTTTTTAACGCTACAACTTTGGTCTCAGGAAAATAGAAGTTTTAAAATTTTTCAATTTCCAGCGAATAAAATTCCAACGATAGATGGTAATTCGCAAGACTGGGATTTGGTTCCAGCAAGCTATACTGTAGGGATGAATGAATTATGGGAAGATAGTGGGAAACAGAGTAAGCCAGATCCAAAAAATCTAGAAGTGAGTGTTAAGGTAGGCTGGGTAAAAGGAATGAATAAACTGTATTTTCTTTATGAAGCCTATGATGATTATTGGGATTTTTCTTTACCAGGTTTGCATAATGATACCTTTGAAGTTGTTGTAGATGCAGACCAATCAGGAGGGCCATTTATTGATCGATTTCATCCTAACAAAAGTTTGGATCCGATGGATGCTTATTTCTCTTTTCATGGAGTACATGCTCAAAACTATCATATTTTTACTCCAGCAGAAGGGAAAGATTGGGCTTTGGTTTGGGGGAGCCAACCTTGGATAAAAGGATTACCGTATGCTAATGCGGCTTATAAATACAATTTTAAACCAGGAGAGTCAGGGAAATTAATATTAGAATTTTGGATTACTCCATTTGATTATGCGGGAAATAATCCGGAAAGGGCTATCGAATCTATTTTGGAAGAAAATAAAAACATAGGTCTTTGCTGGGCGGTGATTGATTATGACGATGTGAAAAGTGAAAAGAATAACGGATTCTGGAATTTGTCAAAAGAACATACCATGTATGGCAATGCATCGTATAGTCTCCCTTTCAAGTTGATGCCTTTGGAAAACCAATTCAAAAAAGCTATTGCGGCTGATTGGACTTTTACGGTGATTGATAAAAACCAACGAAAGGTAGCTTTTGTCGATACTTCAGAAGGAGAAATTACATCATGGAAGTGGGATTTTGGAGATGGGGTTATTTCTTCGGAACAAAATCCAATTCATCAATACAAAGAAGCAGGAAAATATATCGTTGTTCTAGAAATAGAGGGACCTAAAGGAAAATCAAGACGTTCAAAAGTTTGGGACGTTGCAGTAAAATAAATAAAAACCAATTCAATGAAAACTAAATTTAAGATGGGCTTGTCTATGACTATGGTAGTGTCACTATTTATGTCATCAATTGTGGTAGCACAGCAAAAAAGAATTGCATCCATAACGTTAACAAATCCTGCCAGTATCGTATTGACAGAAAAGGCAATGAGTATTAAAAGAACGAGTATAGACGCAAAGTTAAATACAAAAGGATTTCCGTTACTAACAGATAATGGAGTTTCTATTCCTTCTCAGGTGAACGATTTAGACGGAGATGGAAAATGGGATGAACTTTTTTTTGTTGCTGATTTCGCTGCGAAAGAAACTAAAACAATTCAGTTAAGTTGGGTCAAAAAGGCACCTCAATTTCCAATTAGAACCAGTGTTCGATTTGGAAAAAGAGAAGCTAAAAACCTGCCTGTTCAACCTGCAACAGAAGAAGTTTTATTAGCCAATCAAGTGCATAAAAAATTAGGTTTCCAGAAGTATCAAACCGATGGACCTACTTGGGAAAATGATAAAGTAGGATTCAGACATTATTTAGATGGTCGAAATGCTAAGGATGTCTTTGGAAAAAAAATACCTGCTATTACGCCAGAGAATGTAGGAATTAATAGTGAAGGAGCGGTAGAAGATAATTATCATACTATGTGGGATTGGGGCAGAGATATTTTTCCTGTGGGAAATTCGGCAGGACTTGGAGGGTATGCATTATTGGTTAATAACGAGATTAATAGATTAGGAATTATTACAACAGATACCCTAAATAATATTGAAAAAACTACTTTTAAAATAGTAGCCGAAGGTTCAGAAAATTCGGTGTTGCGCTATACATACCAAAATTGGCAAGCCTCTGGTAATCGCTACCAGGTTAAAGAAACAACGTCTATTTGGCCAGGAATGTATGGGTATAAAAACACAGTGAGTTTAGAGGGACTCAAAGGGAATGAAATGTTACTTATTGCACTTTCTAATATTAACAATCAAAAACCATTAAACGTGGTTGAATCGGGTAATTTTGTTTGTCTCATTCAACACGATAATTTAGGGTATAATCGAGAATGGATTATGGGAACAGCAATTATTGTTCCTAAGAAAGGATTCAAAGGATATATGGAAGCACCTAAAACAGGTCAATTAACTAATTCGTATCTGGCCAAGTTTGCGGTAGAAAACAATGAGCCAATTAGTTATTATCCCATCGCAACATGGGAATTAAGTGCCGATAAAAATTTTAAAGATTCGGGCTATTTTAATCAATATGTTATCAATTTAGCACAACAACTTTCAACAGAAATAACGATTACTATCAATAAATAGAGTAACTATCTAAATTTAAAAATGAAATTATGAAACATTTAAAAATTCAAGCAGTAGCATTGCTGTTATTCAGTTTTTTTACTTCAATGAATGCACAAACTAATGATGTAACCACTCCGTTACATTTATTAAAACCTGAATACCCTACTCCATACGGAGTGCCTCAAAAAGAGAATGTTAAAGCTGTTTTGGATAGGGTATATACTTTTATAAACCAAAATACAGCTGCTAAGGTTATTGATGCTACAACTAAAGAAGAAATCAAAGACTTAAAAAAGGTAAAAGAAAATGTAATTTTTGAACCAGGGGCGTTCAGATTGACGAGTTATGAGTGGGGAGTTACCTATGCAGGGATGCTTTTGGCTACGGAGGCCACAGGCGAAAAATATTTTGCAGATTATACTAATAGCCGATTAAAATTATGGAGTGATTTAGCCGAAAATTACAAACCGAAAAATGAAAAAGATACTCCAATTCATTCCTATTTACACCCTAGAGCATTAGACGATGGTGGAGCAATTTGTGCGGCTTTAATTAAAGCAAAGAAAAGTGGATTTAAGGAAAACTTAGATCCTCTAATTAGAAGTATGATTACTTACATTAGCGAAAAAGAATTTCGTTTAAAAGATGGAACTTTAGCACGTAATAGACCACAAGATAATACGTTATGGCTTGACGATATGTTTATGGGTGTTCCAGCTTTAGCGCAAATGGGAAGTTATACTGGCGAAACAAAATACTTTGATGATGCGGTAAAACAGGTAAATCAGTTTTCAGAAAGGATGTTCAACAAAGATAAAGGGATTTATATGCACGGTTGGGTACAATCGATGTCAGTTCACCCTCAATTTCATTGGGCAAGAGCCAATGGATGGGCAGTCATGACTATGGTTGAATTACTAGAAGTATTGCCTAAAAATCATCCTGGGTATGCGGGAGTCTTAGCACAGTTACAAGCCCACATTAATGGACTAGTAAAATACCAAGACGGTACAGGATTTTGGCATCAATTGATTGATAAAAACGACACGTATCTAGAAACTTCGGCAACAGCTATTTATACCTACGCCATTGCTAGAGCTATCAATCGTGGATATATAGATAAAATGGCCTTTGCTCCAGCGGTACTTCTGGGGTGGAATGCGGTAGCAACCAAAGTCAACCAAAAGGGACAAGTTGAAGGAACCTGTGTAGGGACCGGAATGGGATTTGATCCAGCATTCTATTATTATCGTCCAGTAAATCTATATGCAGCACACGGTTATGGTCCAGTTTTATTAGCTGGTTCAGAAGTTCTTCTGTTGTTAAAAAACAATGAGTTTGAAAACAATGATAGTTCATTGCAACTTAAAGTAAAAAAATAAAAATCCTTTGATTCTATGAAATTTAAATCAAGTTTATCGAGTAGTGTTAGTACTGTATTTCTTTTGATAGGATCATTGGCTTATAGCCAAATTGGGACTCGATTCCCTTCGGAAAAGAAAACTGTATTAGATCCTGTTACAGGACAAGAACTTCTTTTTTTAACAACAAAACCTTTGGGAGATTCAAAAACATATCCTACCCATCCGCAATGGACATCAGACGGGCAATGGCTAGTTTTTCGTTCCAACAGGGTAAAAGGAGAGGCGATGGCTGTGAATGAAATAACGGGAGATATTGTTCAAGTTACAGAAGGAGGCTATAATGGCACGCTATGCATTGCCCAAAAATCGATGAAATTATATTTCATGAGGCAAGTCAATGAGAAAGGGATGCAACTTATTGAAGTTGATTTGGCAAAAGTTTTTAGAGATAGTAAATCAGGCAAGATGAAGTCCATTACTACCTATGAGAGAGTTTGCGGAATCACTCCATCGACGATGGGAGCTTCTGGCGATATGGCATTGGATGCAAATGAAGAGGTGGTTTATTTTCGAATAGGCAAAGAAGAGGCAGCAAAACATTTGTCACCTGGAATCCAACTTGAAAGTAATTTTGGGCCTCGTAATATGGGTGCAGGACCTGGGGGTATTGCTAGTATGAACCTTAAGACGGGAGTTCTTAAACATGTAGTTTCTGTACCTTTTCAGGTAGGACATATTCAATCGAATATTTGGAACCCAGGAGAAATTGTTTTTTGTTGGGAAACAGGAGGGAAATCTCCGCAACGTACTTGGACAGTGCAGTCGGATGGGACAGGTTTGCGTCCTCTTTATCCTGAATCAGAGTATGAATGGGTAACGCACGAAGCTGTAATTTCAAAAGATGAAGTGGCGATGGCTATTATGGGACACCGAAAAATAGACATCCAAAAAGAAAAACCAGTTGAGCTTACTGAAAGCAAGGAGGTTCGAAATCCAATTAATCCAGGTCAAGAAAGTAATTGGGGTCCTTCGGGAACCCGAGAAAAACCAACAGGTTTGGCTATTGTAAATTTACGAACTAGAGAAATGGAAATTGTAGGTCAAACCCCAAGTGGTAGTGGATTATGGCACGTGCATGGTTCTTCAGATGGAAGATGGGCAGTTGGTGATGACTTCTCAAGAAGTTTGTATTTGATTGATCGAAAAACTAAAGAAATGAGACTACTTACCACAGGGCATAAAGAAACTGCCGCAGACCATACACATCCTACTTTTAGTCCAGATGGAACTAAAATACAAATTCAATCGGCGATGCTTTCTGAAGACAATAGATCAATGAATATTTGTATTGTAAAGGTTCCAAAAGAATGGTTAAAAAGAAATTAAATTTTTAAAATACAAGTATAATGAAACAATTAGTACTCCTGATTTTGATGGTTTTTGGGACTATTCAAGGTCATTCGCAAACTCAAGAAACTTTTCCAGACGGAACAGAAATTCCTAATTGGTTTAGTAATTCTACTAAAATTAAATTGAAAGATTTAGGAAAGTCGTATACGATTACTGACTTTGGAGTTAGCTTGGATAGTACAAAGGTGCAAACAGCTGCAATACAAAAGGTGATTGATTTAGCGGCTTCAAACGGTGGTGGGGTAATTGTTATTCCTAAAGGAGTTTTTTTGAGCGGTGCTCTTTTTTTTAAACCTAAGACACATTTATATGTTGCTAATAATGGTGTTTTAAAGGGCTCTGATGAAATCTCAGATTATCCAATAATGCCTTCAAGAATGGAAGGTCAAAACTTGGATTATTTTCCCGCTTTAGTCAATGCTTACGGAGTAAATGGGTTTTCTATTTCAGGTAGGGGGACTATTAATGGGAATGGATTGAATTATTGGAAGGCTTTTTGGCAACGTCGCAAAGAGAATCCAAAATGTACTAATCTGGAGGTTTCTAGACCGAGATTGGTTTTTATTTGGAATTCCAATAATGTACAGCTTCAGGATGTCAAATTAATTAACTCTGGTTTTTGGACGTCTCATTATTATAAGTGTACTAATGTAAAGCTTTTGGATTTGCATATTTTCTCTCCTCATATTGGAGTAAAAGCGCCAAGTACTGATGCGATAGACATAGATGCTTGTTCTAATTTCTTAGTTAAAGGATGTTATATGTCTGTAAATGATGATGCTATAGCATTAAAAGGAGGTAAAGGGCCGTATGCTGACCAAGATAAAAACAATGGAGAAAACACGAATGTAATTGTAGAGGATTGCAAATTTGGTTTTTGTCATTCGGCATTGACAAATGGTAGTGAGGCAATCCATAATAAAAATATTATTATGCGTAACTGTGAGGTTAAGGATGCTTCTCGTTTATTGTGGCTCAAAATGAGACCAGACACTCCTCAACGGTATGAATATATTAGAGTAGAGAATATAAAAGGAGATGCAAAAACAGGGCTTGCGGTTTTTGCTTGGAAACAATTTTTTGACTTAAAAGGGCGCCCTGATGTTCCGTTGTCTTATGGTGATCATATTACCTTAAAAAATATCGAACTTACTTGTGATGTTTTTTATGGGGTAGAAAACGACCCGAATGTTCGTCTTTCTAATTTTTCATTTGAGAATTTAAAAATCAAAACGTTGAATGATTCTCTTGACAAAACATTGATTCAAGGAATCCAACTTAAAGAGGTTTATTTTAATACTAAATTAATGCAGTAATTAAAACATAAAAAATGACAAAGAATACCTATCGAAATGCTTTTAAAATGAAATTAAAGCCTGGTTTTGAAGCGGAGTATAAGAAAAGACACGATGAAATTTGGCCAGAATTACAGCATTTGCTTTCGGAAGCTGGAGTTCATGATTATAGTATCTTTCTTGATGAAGAAACCTTAACTCTTTTTGCTTTTCAAAGATTAGACGAAGGATTTGATGAGACCTATTTACCCAATCATCCTATAGTTAAAAAGTGGTGGAAGTATATGGCTGATATTATGGAGACAAATCCAGATAATTCTCCTGTTGCATTACCTTTAAAAGATGTTTTTTATTTGGATTAACCTCTATTTTCCTCTCCCGTTTTTACAATATGTCTTAACGGGAAAGGGAAATTTATTTTTTGGGTAATACAATATAGTCTTCAAGACCACTTTTTATGAGTTTTTTAATGCTTTCGGCCGCAACTTGGGCATTAAAGGTAGCGCCCTCAAGATTAGTATGGGTGTGATCTTTTGGAAAAAAAGAGAGAACTTTTTCTTTACCTAATTGTTCGTATTTTGCAGCAATAACATCATTTAAGTCGATATAAAAAGCACCTCCTTTCAAGGCGGATTCTTTTGACCATAAACAGTAGGTTTCTGATCGTCGTTCTACTTTATCATTAGGCCATTCGTTTCTTGGAGTTTGGCTCAAAACAATTGGAATAGCTCCTTTTTCTTTGGTCTCTTTAATAAATTGATTCATATACCATCCAAAAGTATGTACCGTTTCAGTAATACTATCTCGAGTTACTTGTTGCGTTTCCTCTCCAATACCTTTTATTGACCCTCTAAATTTTTCTTTGTCAATCGCTCCAGCATCATTATGGCCAAATTGGATTAGGACAAAATCGCCTGGTTTTAATTCTTTTTTGACTGAGTCCCAAAGACCTTCATTAGTATAGGTTCTGCTACTTCTTCCGCCTCGCGCTTTGTTAATGATTTCCACTCGTGTAGTATCACAATAATTGGCAAAGGCCATGCCCCAACCACACGCCATTTCATTCTTATTGTCTGCCATTGTAGAATCACCAATTAGATACACTTTCTTTTTTGCTGGAAGAATGATTTTTGGGGAAGCTAGAATGTATTTTGTTAATGTATTAGTTGATTTTTTCAATTCATCTATAATTACAGAGGCCGAAAGCACCGCTCCTATAGCCGAAGTATGAGTGTGATCTCTTTCGTAAAAATAGGTTCCTCTAACTTTGGCCTCGCCTAACTGCTCCATTTTTTGAGCCATGTGGCTATTCAAATCAATAAAAGTAATGTGTTCCTCTTGAGCTATTTGTTTTGCCCATAATCCATAGGATTTGTCATTTCTTGGGACCTTACCTTCTTGCCAGTCATTTCTTGGAATTGGAGAGCAAATTATAGGGATTGCACCCTTTGATTTGGCGTCTTTTACTAATTTTCGGAGGTACCAACCATAACTGTGTACCATTTCATGTTTTTTGGTAATCATGTTATCAATTGTTACCGTTTCTTCGCCAATTCCTTTAATAGTTCCTCGCGCTCTGATGGTATCATTGATTGGGCCATCGTCATTATGACCAAATTGAATCAAAACATAATCTCCTTTTTTTAGGGATTTAAAAACAGGTTCCCATAAGCCTTTATCTTGAAAGGTTCGGCTACTTGTTCCACCTAAGGCATGATTTTGAACGTTTATTTTAGTAGTGTCTAAAAACTGTCCGATGTAATCTCCCCAGCCCCAAAGTCCTCCAGCCCCGTCGCCTTTACCATTTTTCACAGTAGAATCTCCCACGAGATAAAGTGTTGGTTTAGACGAATTATATTGTTTGAAATTCAAAAACAATAGCGTTACAAGTAGTACGGCGGTTATCTGGAGTGTTTTCATTGTTGAATATCGTATAGATTTACGGTTTAAGCCTTCTCAAATTGGGTAATTCATGTTTAGAATTTACTATATTTTTTTATCCTGTTATGTTTTCTGCTAGAATAATGTAATTATCCAAAAATAATTGTTGAAGCTTGTATTACTGTCCTGTACCATCCTGAGAAGTTTAACTAAATGGCAGTTGTAAATATCAGGTAGGTGCAGGACGGAAAATCATTAAATAAGAAAGAAATTGCAGGTCAAACCATGTTTAGAAATTATAATTAATATACTTATGAAGTACAATTTTATACTTTTAGTATTCTCTTTTTCATTAATTGCACAACCTAAAATAGACAGAAAGGCATTGGTTAGTCGTCATAATGTTCATGTCCATGAGATAGATACATTAGCTTCTTTGACCGTAGGAAATGGTGCTTTTGCATTTACGGTAGATGCTACAGGTTTACAAACATTTCCTGAGGTCTATAAAAATGGGATTCCCTTAGGAACAGCTTCAGAATGGGGTTGGGACAGTTATAAAAACAAAAACCACTATAAGTTTTCGGAGACCTTAAAAGAATTTAAACAATATGGTCGAAATATACCGTATACCACACAGCTGAAAACACCTGATAGAGTCAAGGAAGCTGTTAATTGGTTCAGGCAAAATCCGCATTTATTGCAATTAGGTAATTTAGGGTTTGAGATAGTTAAAAAAGATGGGACATTGGCTCAGCCTAAAGATATTAAATCGATTTCTCAGGTTTTAAATTTATGGACAGGCCAAATTGAAAGTTCTTTTACTGTTGAAGGAATTCTAGTGAAGGTACAAACCCTTTCTCATCAAAATAAAGATGCGATAGGAGTCAAGGTGCAATCGGAGTTGCTTCAAAATGGGAGGTTGAAAATTCGATTAAGAATTCCGTATCCAACAGGTAATTGGGATGATACGGGAACAAAATGGGAGGGTGTTGAAGACTACAAAAGTACTCTTGTTCAAAAAGCCAAGACAGCCGCCGTTGTGACTCATGAAATGGATAGTTTATCGTATGATATTCGTTTGCAATGGAAAGGGAATGCTCAAATTAAAAAGAAGAGTAATCATTATTTTGTAATAGCTCCTTCTAAATCAAACACTTTAGAATTGAGTTGTTTGTTTGTGCCAACCACCAATAAAAAACAAACTATTCCAACATTTCCAGAGATTCAAATCAGTAGTACAACAGCTTGGCAGCATTTTTGGGAAAGTGGCGCGGCCGTTGATTTTTCAGGAAGTACAGACAAACGTGCTCATGAATTAGAGCGAAGAGTCATTCTTTCTCAATATCTAACAAAACTACAATGTACGGGAACAGTACCGCCACAAGAAACAGGTTTGACTTATAATAGTTGGTACGGAAAACCTCATTTAGAAATGCATTGGTGGCATGGAGTGCATTTTGCACTCTGGAATCGGCCAGAGTTATTGGAAAAAAGCCTCCCTTGGTACCAAAAAGTCTTTGATAAGGCTAAAATAATTGCGCAAAGACAAGGATTTGAGGGAGCTAGATGGCAAAAAATGACGGACCCTGACGGTGATGAAAGTCCTTCTTCGATAGGTTCTTTTCTTATTTGGCAACAACCACATTTTATTACTTATGCCGAGTTGTTGTACCGCTCTTCTCCAACCCAGTTGACTTTGGAAAAATACAAAGAACGTGTTTTTGCCACAGCTGATTTTATGGCCTCTTTTGCGCAATACGATACCCAAAAAAAAGTGTACAATTTGGGTCCGGGAGTTATTCCAGCACAGGAACGTTTTAAGGCTATGGAGACGTTCAACCCAACGTATGAGTTGGCATACTGGAATTGGGCTTTAAATACGGCTATTAATTGGAAGAAAAGATTGAATGAATCCATTCCAGAGCGATGGAATGAAGTGGCTACAAAGCTAGCGCCTCTTCCTGTGGCAAATCAAGTATATCTTGCTACAGAAAGTGCTACAGATTCATATACTAATCCAGAATTTAAGACGGATCATCCTTCGGTTTTAGGAACTTATGGAATGTTGCCAGAGACTCCTCTTTTAGATAAAATCACTATGAAAAACACATTTAATTTGGTTTGGGATAATTGGTCTTGGGAAAAAACATGGGGTTGGGATTTTCCAATGACAGCGATGTGTGCAGCACGCCTTCAACTTCCAGAAAAAGCTGTGGATGCTTTGTTTATGAATGTTAGAACGAATACATATCTAAAAAATGGGCATAATTTTCAAGATGAAAGACTTCGATTATACTTACCAGGAAATGGCGGACTATTAACTGCTGTGGCTATGATGTGTGCTGGATGGGATGGAAGTACAGAGGTTCATCCTGGGTTTCCAAAAGATGGTACTTGGAAAGTACAAAGCGAAGGATTTAATAAAATGTTTTAAAAAACTAAAAGAAATTAAGGAGTGATGATTTTTTGACGAGTAATTTTAAATAGAATTTCTATCAATAAAATTGAAAGGAACTTTAACAGTGCCTTTTTCATTATTCATAATCATTTGGGAGGCACTTTCTCCCATTATTTTAAAATCAGTAGATATAACAGTTATGCCTAGTAATTCTTTTAATGGAGTGTCATTGTAAGAAATAATTCCAATATTTTCGCCTAATGTAAATTTACTATCTCTAATTTGTTTTACTAAACTTACTAAGTCAGATTCTTCAATGGTAATAAATAAATCGCCTTTTTTCAGAATCATATCATCATAGACTTCGTTTAGAATCTCGAAATTAATAGAATATTCCACACAGAATTTTCTAAATCCGTGTAAAATTCTTCTTGGGTAAGGGTATACTGCTTTATCTGGGTAGATTAGAATTAATTTTTCATAATTAGCTATTTTAGAAAGCCCTTCTCTTAATGCATTATAAATATCGTTTTCAAAATCTTGATAAATTTCAACAATTTGCCCATCCATTCCGAGCTTAATGTTGTCCATAATTACTAGCTTTTCTTTGGGGATTTTCTTTATGGCTTTTACTACTTCTTCGGTATAACTAACATGTTTTAAATCCTCTGTTTTGAAATGAGGCATAATTACATAATAGTCATAATCGTCTTTGTTTTTTTCTAAAAGATTTAAAAACAGGGTTTCATCACAATGATAAATTAATAAATCCGTGTTTGAATTAGCTCCAATACTATTGACAAAAGAGTTGTAAGTTGTCATTTTGTAGGGGCTAAGTTTATTAATTAAAAAAAGAATATTTGTTTTAGAAATTAAGTTGGTACGTGTTATATAATACCCTTTTCCTTTAATTGATGATATTACTTTTCGTTCTTTTAAAATGTTATATGCTTTTTCAACGGTATCTCTAGAAATGTAAAAATCCTCACTAAACATATTTATTGATGGAATCTTTTGATTAATTTGAAGATTTCCAATAGAGATATTATAAATGATAGAGTCTACAATTTGTTTGTATTTTGGTACTCGTGAATTTTCATCTATATTGATAAATTTAATCATTTCCATAGTAAATACAGGTGTTCAGTTTGTATTTAGTTTTTGACGACATCGTGGATTCTTACAAAATTAGCCTCGGTTTTAAATACAAGAAGTTGTTATTGTTTAGGTGTAATAAACGCTTCAAATATATATATTAAATTTAAACCTACAATGTAATTAGATGTTATTATTTAAAGGTTTTGTATGCTAATTAATGGAGATAATAAAGAGGTTAAATACCAATTCAACTTCTTTTTTTAGGGAAGGATAGTACAGGATAGTTTTGTTTTTTACATTCATTTATTTTACCAAACGAAAATTAGTAATTTAAAAAAACAAATAAGAATGGAATCATTATTAGGAATTTTATTTCACTCGATAGGAGGCTTCTCCTCGGGAAGTTTTTATATGCCTTTTAAAAAGGTAAAAGGATGGTCATGGGAAAGCTACTGGATTGTGGGAGGCTTTTTTTCTTGGCTTATCGTTCCTCCTATTGCAGCTTATTTGACGGTTCCTAATTTTTCTGCTATCATTGGAGCAACAGCACCGTCCATAAAATCAGTTACTTATTTAATGGGTTTAATATGGGGAATTGGAGGATTAACGTACGGACTAGGGGTACGTTATTTAGGGATGTCGTTAGGAAATTCAATCACTTTGGGATTCTGTTCGGCTTTTGGAGCCTTGGTACCTTCTATCTATTATAATTTCTATCCTGTTGAAGGAAAAGTGTCTTTTACAGATATGATTTCTAATACAGGAGGTCAAATGGTTTTGTTTGGAGTTTTAGTTTGTTTGATTGGAATAGCTATTTCTGGAAAAGCGGGAATGTTAAAAGAAGCTGATTTTGCAACAGGTCATGAGGATAAGGATAAAGATTTCAGTTTAGTTAAAGGATTAATTATTGCTATTATTTCTGGAATTTTGAGTTCTTTTTTCAATTTCGGAATTGAAGCTGGAAAACCAATGGCTGATGAAGCGGTACGACAAGGATTTAATCCTTTGTTTCAAAATAATGTTACTTATATCGTGATACTTTGGGGTGGATTGACCACTAATTTCTTGTGGTGTATGTACCTGAATTTCAAAAACAAGTCATTTACTGATTATACCAATACCGCTACACCTATTGCTAAAAACGTATTGTTTTCATCTATTGCGGGTACCATGTGGTTTTTACAATTTTTCTTTTATGGAATGGGGGAAAGTAAATTAGGTAATGGAGCCAGCTCATGGATTTTACATATGGCCACCATTATTTTAACGGCTAATTTTTGGGGATTCTATTTGAAAGAATGGACTGGAGTATCTAAAAAAACATTTAGAACATTCCTTCTTGGGATAGGTCTAATCTTAGCCTCTATTTTTATAGTAGGTATTGGAAATTCACTATAAAATTTTAGATTTTTTTAAAACAAATAATAAATAATGTCAAATATAAATACAAACAACATGACTTTTAAACACGTAAGCTACCTATGGGATGAGACTAAAGCCAAAGCCTTAGCAGGAGATGAGGTAGCCCTTTTTATTTACCGATCTAATTTATTAGGAGCTGATTTGCGATTAACCAATTACGGAGGGGGTAACACTTCAGTAAAAATTACAGACAAAGACCCGTTGACAGGGGCTGATTCTGAAGTAATGTGGATTAAAGGTTCTGGTGGAGATATTGGAACACTAACTAAATCAGGTTGTGCAGCACTTTATCTTGAACGTTTACGCAATTTAGAAAATGTGTATAGAGGCATCGAATTTGAGGATGAAATGGTAGAATTATTCAACCACTGTATCTTTGATTTAGCTTCCAAAGCACCTTCTATTGATACACCTTTACACGGTTTCTTACCGTTTAAACATATCGATCACTTACATCCAGATGCTGCTATTGCTATTGCAGCAGCCAAAGATGGTGCAAAAATTACAGAAGAATTATTCAATGGAGAAATTGGTTGGGTAGGATGGCAAAAACCAGGTTTTGACTTAGGTTTACAATTAAGAGCGTGTTTAGAAGAAGCGGCTTCTCGTGGTAAAAAACTAAGAGGAATCATGTTAGGTTCTCATGGATTATTTACTTGGGGAGATACAGCTTATGAAAGTTATATCAATACTTTAGAAGTAATTGAAAAATGTGCGGACTATTTAGAAAGCAATTACGGAAAAACACGTCCTGTTTTTGGAGGACAAAAAATAGAGAGTTTAGGAGTAGATGCACGTAACTTACAAGCGGCTAAAGTAGCGCCAATTTTACGTGGATTTTGTTCTTCCGAGCGAAAAATGATTGGTCATTACACGGATGATACTAGAGTATTGGAGTTTATTAATTCGAATGATTTAGCAAGATTAGCACCACTTGGAACGTCTTGTCCTGACCACTTTTTACGTACTAAAATCAGTCCTTTGGTATTGGAATTGTCACCAAATGAAGATTTGTCAGATGTAGCAACAATCAAAGCAAAGTTGGCACCCGCTTTTGAAGCCTATAGAGCGATGTATTCTGATTATTACAATGCTTGTAAAAAATCAAATTCACCAGCTATGCGTGACCCAAATCCTGTGGTAATTTTATATCCAGGAGTAGGAATGTTCACTTTTGCGAAAGATAAAACAATGGCTCGTTTGGCTTCAGAATACTATATCAATGCAGTAAATGTAATGAAAGGTGCTGAAGCAGTTTCAGAATATACATCATTGCCACACCAAGAGGCTTTTGATATTGAATATTGGTTATTAGAAGAAGCGAAGTTACAACGTATGCCAAAACCAAAAGCTTTGTCAGGCCGTGTAGCTTTGATTACAGGTTCTGCAGGAGGAATAGGTAAAGCAATTGCTAAACGCTTCGCCGAAGAAGGTGCTTGCGTAGTAATCAATGATATTAATGAAGAGCGTTTAGAAGGAGCTACAACTGATTTCATCAAAACGTTTGGTAAAGATGCGGTTTCAAGCACACTTTTAAATGTAACTGATGAAAATAGTACAGAAAAAGCGTTAGATGCAGCTTGTTTAGCTTTTGGTGGAGTTGATATTGTGGTGAATAATGCTGGAATCAGTATCTCAAAATCAATTGCAGAACACAGTTTAGAAGAATGGGATAGATTGTATGATATTTTGGTGAAAGGTCAATTTATTGTTTCCAAAGCCGGAATTGAGGTAATGCGCAAACAAGGTTTTGGAGGAGATATTGTAAATATCGTTTCTAAAAATGCGGTGGTAGCAGGACCAAACAATCCTGGATATGGTTCGGCTAAAGCAGCTCAAGCTCACTTAACACGATTAATGGCGGCTGAATTAGGGGCAGATAAAATTCGCGTGAATACAGTGAATCCAGATGCGGTAATTTCTGATTCGAATATTTGGTCTGGAGGATGGGCAGAAGGTCGTGCAAAAGCATACGGAATTACTGTAGCAGAGTTACCAGCTTATTATGCAAAGCGCACCTTGTTGAATGAAATTATATTACCAGATGATATCGCTAATGCTTGTTATGCATTTGTAGGAGGCTTGTTGAATAAATCAACAGGGAATGCCTTGAATGTAGATGGGGGCGTATCAATGGGCTTTTATAGATAATTTTCAATTTCAGTTTTTAAGAATTTTAGTTTTTTTAGATAGGTTTTGTTTTAATTGCTCTAACGTCCGAGATTCTTGGGCGTTAGGGAATTATTTTAGCAAAAGCTTAAAAGAACCATCCAATAACAAACACATACACACAAAAAGTACGATAAATAGGTTTAATCCATCTTTTTTTATTTACTTTTAAAAAAACAAAAATACTATGATACTTGATTCAAATACAATAGACTCACATAATGAAGGCTTGTTTAAAAGTCATGAAAGCAAATTGGTTTTCACAGCTTCAGAAATAGCCAATACAGAAAATATTATTCAAAAATTAGTTGATTTTCAAATTGCTATACCTTCTTGGGCATTAGGTACAGGAGGAACTCGTTTTGGTCGTTTTCCAGGAGGAGGAGAACCACGTTCATTAGAAGAAAAAATTGAAGATGTAGGTTTATTACATGCCTTGAACAAAGCCTCAGGAGCTATCTCATTGCATATTCCTTGGGATATTCCAACGGATTATCAAGCTATTAAAAATTTGGCAAGCCAACATGGTTTACAATTTGATGCGGTAAATTCGAATACTTTCCAAGATCAAACTAGTCAAGAATACACTTATAAATACGGGTCATTACAAAATGTAAATAAAGCCGTTCGCAAACAAGCCATTGCCCATAACATTGAAGTTATTCAACAAGGAATTGCGTTGGGTTCAGAGTCTTTAACAGTTTGGTTGGCCGATGGATCTTGTTTTCCTGGTCAATTGAATTTTCGTAAAGCGTACCAAAACACTTTAGAAAGTTTAGAGGAAATATATGCAGCTTTACCATCAAATTGGAAAATGTACTTGGAGTATAAGAGTAACGAACCTAATTTTTATTCTACTACAGTGGCTGATTGGGGGCAATCGTATTCTTACGTGAAGAAACTAGGAGATAAGGCATTTACTTTGGTAGATTTAGGACATCATTTACCTAATGCTAATATTGAGCAAATTGTAGCGTTATTGTTAATGGAAGAAAAGTTAGGCGGATTCCATTTTAATGACTCTAAATATGGTGATGATGATTTAACTGCAGGGGCTTTAAAACCATACCAATTATTTTTGATTTTCAATGAATTGGTAGAAGGCATGGATGCCAGAGGAATGAACCACGCCAAAGATTTAGGTTGGATGATTGATGCATCACACAATATCAAAGACCCATTAGAGGACTTAATGCAATCAGTTGAAGCCATTATGATTGCTTATGCTCAAGCTTTATCAGTGGATAGAAAAGCGTTAGAAATTGCGCAAAATGAAAATGATGTGGTAAAAGCACAAGAGATTTTACAAAATGCTTTCCGTACTGATGTTAGAGCTTTAGTGGCCGAAGCACGTTTGCGTACAGGAGGAGCTTTAAGTCCAGTAGCTTTATACCGTGATTTTGCAGTAAGACAAGAACTTATTAAAGAAAGAGGGACAAAAACTGTAGCAACAGGATTATAATACAATCAAAAATGAATGTAGTAGCTGTTTTTGATATTGGGAAAACAAATAAAAAAGTTTTTCTTTTTAATGAAAACTACCAAATTGTATGGGAACAGTCGGTTGTTTTTCCAGAAACAGTAGATGAAGACGGATTTCCTTGCGAGGATATAGATGCACTTAAGAATTGGGTTTTGAGTCGGTTAACAGAAATGAAATCCTTAGAAGATTATAATTTAAAGGCTATTAATTTCAGTACTTATGGAGCTAGTTTTGTATATGTAGACAAAGAAGGAAATAACCTTACTCCATTGTACAATTATTTAAAACCGTATCCAGAATTGCTTAAAGAAAAATTCTATGATAAGTATAAAGGAGAGGAAAAATTTGCTACCAAAACAGCTTCACCGGTTTTAGGGAATCTTAATTCTGGGATGCAAATCTATAGATTGAAAAATGAGAACCCTTCAGTATTTGATAATGTAAACTATTGTTTGCATTTGCCTCAATACTTAAGTTCATTGTTAACAGGGCTGTTTTTTACAGATATTACTAGTGTGGGATGCCATACTAATTTATGGAATTTTAAAAAAATGAAATACCATAAATGGTTACGAAAAGAAGATGTAATAACCAAAATTGCTCCAATGCACAGTGCTGAAGAAACCTTGCCTTTGTTGCAAAATAATGCAGTCTCTGTGGGTATTGGGTTACATGATAGTTCTTCGGCATTAATTCCTTATATGATTAATTTTACAGAACCCTTTGTTTTATTGTCTACAGGAACCTGGGTAATTACCTTAAATCCATTTAATAATCAGCCTTTAACATTTGAAGAGTTGCAAGATGATTGTTTGTGTTTTCTGCATTATCAAGGAAAACCGGTTAAGGCTTCGCGATTATTTGCGGGAAATGAACACGAAATTCAAACCAAACGATTAGCGAATCATTTTGGGGTACCTTTGGATTCGTATAAAAAAGTAGCCTATGATAAAGACATCATTAAGCAATTAAGAGGAATTAATTTTAATAGTGCTGCTGCAGTATTTCAAAAGGAAATTCTTAAACATATTCCATTTGAAAAAAGGAATTTGGATGATTTTAAAAATTATGAAATCGCTTATCATCAGTTGATGTTGGATATTGTAGCCCAACAAATTATTTCTACCAATTTAGTGATTCATAATAGCCCTGTTAAAAAAGTTTTTGTAGATGGTGGTTTTAGTAAAAACCCAATTTTTATGAATTTATTAGCAGAGGCGTATCCAAAAATGGAAGTATATGCGGCATCAATGGCTCAAGCAAGTGCTCTAGGAGCGGCATTAGCTATTCATAAAAATTGGAACCCAAAGCCTATTCAGAACGATTTAATTGACCTAAAATTTTATAAACATTAAAAAATGAAAATTGGACTTTTTATTCCGTGTTATGTGGACCAATTTTATCCAAATGTAGGAATTGCAACCTATCAATTGTTGCAAAAGTTAGGTTGTGATGTTCATTTTCCATTGGCACAAACTTGCTGTGGTCAGCCTATGGCTAATAGCGGATATGAGCATTTAACTAAAGGATGTGATGTTAATTTTATAGCCAATTTTGCAGAGTATGACTACATAGTTTGTCCGTCAGGGAGTTGTGTATTGCATGTTAAAGATCATTTGCATGATGCTACCAATGAAGGAGTGGCAACTCAAATTAGAAACCGGGTTTTTGAATTAACTGAATTTTTAACCGATATTCTAAAAGTAGAAACTATTGAAGGAAATTTTCCGTATCGAGTGGGTTTACACATTAGTTGTCATGGGCAACGCGGGTTAAAATTATCACAAATGAGTGAGTTGAATGCGCCCACTTTTTCTAAACCAGAACAACTATTAAGAAGCATTAAAGGTCTTGAATTAGTATCGTTAAGTCGCAAAGATGAATGCTGTGGTTTTGGAGGAACATTTTGTGTTACCGAAGAAGCGATTTCTGTAAAAATGGGACAAGATCGAATTAAAGATCACGAGAATCATCATGTAGATTATATTACAGGATTTGATATGTCTTGTTTAATGCATTTAGAAGGCATTTTAAAAAGACAAAAAAGTGCTATAAAAATAATTCATATAGCAGAAATTCTTAATTCAATTACAATTTGATTGATTTGTATAAATAGTAAGATGATAAAATATGAAAAAAACGGTTTTATTTTTGGTTGTATGTCTGTCGTTTATTTTTTTCTCATATAAAAAAAATACGGGTCATGTAATAGTGAAAGAGATAGTAGTTGATGCGCCCTTTGAGATGCCATCGATTAAAATTCCTGATTTTAGCGCTTGTGATACGCTCTCTATTACGGCTTGTGGAGCCAAAATGGGGAATAAAGATAAAACCACAGAGGCAATTGAATTGGCTATCAAAAAAATGAATAAACGAGGAGGAGGTACCGTATTAGTTCCTCAAGGAGAATGGTTAACGGGTAAAATTCATTTTAGGAGTAATGTAAATCTGCATTTAGCTAAAGGTGCTGTACTTCTTTTTTCAGAAAATCCTAAAGAATATTTACCATCAGTACCCACTACATGGGAAGGAATGGAATGTTATAACTATTCGCCTTTGATTTATGCATACCAATGTAAAAATATTGCCTTAACCGGTCAGGGAGAAATTAAAGCTAAAATGGATGTTTGGCAGATATGGTTTAAACGTCCTAAAGGACACTTTGAAAGTTTAAAAAGACTCTATAATTTGGCAGCTTATAATAAGCCTGTAGAGGAGCGTCAAATGGTTAATGATAGTGCTAACTTTCGTCCTCAATTTATACAGTTTAATCGCTGTGAAACTATTTTGTTAGAAGGTATTTCTATTACTAATAGCCCTTTTTGGACTGTTCATCCTTATATGTCAAAAGATGTTGTCATACGAGATGTGAAGATTAAGGCCCGCGGACATAATAATGATGGAGTAGATCCAGAAATGACTCAAAATGTATTAATAGAGAATTGTACCTTTGATCAAGGGGACGATGCTATTTCAATCAAATCAGGTAGAGATCAAGACGCATGGCGATTACACACTCCTTCTAAAAATATTGTTATCCGTAATTGCAATGTTAAAAATGGGCATCAATTAGTGGCTCTGGGTAGTGAACTTTCGGGAGGGATTGAAAATGTTTTTATAGATAACTGTCGTGTAGCCATTGGTGCTAAATTGAATCATTTACTTTTTATTAAAACCAATGAAAGACGAGGAGGCTATGTTAAAAATATATATGTCCGAAATACCTCTTCGGGTAAAATTGATCAAGGAATAGTAGGAATTGAGACGGATGTATTATATCAATGGCGTGATTTGGTTCCTACAATTGAAAGAAAACTAACATCTATAAAAAATATAAACCTTGAAAATGTTACTGCCACTAATGTTAAGTTTATTTCTAGAGTTTTAGGTGAAAAAGAATTGCCTGTCGAAGATCTGACTCTTATAAATGTTCATGCAGATACAATTCAAGGAATACATCATATCCATCAAAATTTATTGAATTTTTCAACAGATAAATAATTAATTACCTATTCTTAGCTTTTATTCAACTACAAAAGATGCATCTGAAAAAAAATATTCAACATAGCGAAGCTGCAGCGATATTCAATAAAGATATTCCACGTGTAAATTGGCACGATGAAACCCTTTGGTTTGTTCGTGAAAAACGTGATAAAGCAGCATTCCAGATACCAGATTGGGAATTACTTCGTGAAACAGCTTCTCAAATTAAGAATAATGTTTTGGCCAATATTCATGATTATTTGGTCCAATTCGAATCGAATGCAAAAGCTAATGGCATCAAGATTCATTGGGCTGCCAATGCTGAAGAGCACAATCAAATTGTACATTCAATCATAGCCAAGCAAGGGGTTACTCGAATGGTGAAATCAAAATCCATGCTTACCGAAGAATGTCATTTGAATGAATATTTATCTGAAAAAGGCATCGAAGTTATTGATTCTGATTTAGGAGAGCGCATCGTTCAACTTCGAAAAGAACCGCCAAGCCACATTGTTTTGCCAGCTATTCACCTTAAAAAAGAAGATGTGAGCGAAACATTTCATGAACATCTTGGCACCGAAGCAGGAAACAACGATCCTCAGTATTTGACAGAAGCAGCCCGTTTGCATCTTAGAGATACTTTTTTAACTCGAAAAGTAGCTTTAACTGGAGTTAATTTTGCTGTGGCAGAGACTGGAGAATTTGTGGTATGCACTAATGAAGGTAATGCTGATATGGGAGCACATTTAGCGGATGTTCATATTGCGTGTATGGGATTTGAAAAAATGATTCCGCAACGAAAACATTTGGGTGTTTTTCTCCGATTGTTAGCCCGAAGTGCAACAGGCCAGCCTATTACTACTTTTTCAAGTCATTTTAAAAAACCGATTGAAGGTAAAGAAATACATATTGTAATTGTTGACAACGGACGTAGTACACAATTAGGAAGAGAAGATTTTAGAAATTCCTTAAAGTGCATACGTTGTGGAGCCTGTATGAATACTTGTCCGGTGTATAGACGCAGCGGAGGACATAGTTATCACAATGCAGTGGCAGGGCCTATAGGTTCAATTTTGGCGCCTAATTTAGATATGAGTAAAAATGCCGATTTGCCTTTTGCTAGTACGCTTTGTGGATCTTGTACTAATGTTTGCCCTGTCAAAATAGACATTCATGATCAATTGTATAAATGGCGTCAAGTTTTAGTTAAAGAAGGGCATTCGCCAATTGGTAAAACAATTGCTATGAACGGAATGGCAGCCGTCTTGTCCAAGCCAATGGTGTTTAACTTAGTAGGAAAAATGGGGCGACTTGTAATGCAAAAGATGCCTACGCTAGTAAATAACAGTTTGAATCCTTGGTACACACAAAGAGAAATGCCCGCTCCACCACAAGAATCTTTTAGAGAGTGGTATAAAAAAAACGGCAAAGAATTTAAAACACAAGAGAATGGAAAGTAGATCCATTATATTAGAGAAAATAAAACAAAATCAACCGAGTTTAGTTGCTGAACTCCCTAGTTTGGATGCATTAGGCTTGGAGTCTTTTGATGTGGTTGAAAAGTATAAAACGGTACTACAAAGCATAGGTGGTGACTTCATTGATGTTAATGACTATAGTGATATTATCGATTATGTAAAAAATAAGTATTCATTAGATAAAAGGATTATAACTACTATACCGGAGCTTGCCGAATTTGGAGTGACTAATTGGCTAAATGATACCCCACACAGCTTAAAAGATGTTGAACTATCTATTGTAAGGGCTCATTTTGGAGTTGCTGAGAATTCGGCTCTTTGGGTAACAGATGCAGTTTTAGGACAACGGGTAACTCCTTTTATCGCACAATATTTAGGGATTGTATTGAGTAAAAAAGATATTGTAGCTACAATGCATCAAGGCTATCAATTAATTGGTGCTGCAGAATATGGTTTTGGAACTTTTATAGCTGGACCTTCTAAAACAGCTGATATTGAGCAATCTCTAGTTTTAGGAGCTCATGGAGCAAGAGGTTTGGTTGTTTTTCTAATAGATTAGGAAGCTATTTGTAGCCTAATGAAAAATAAAAAAACCTGTAATTATAATTACAGGTTTTTTGTGGGCGATATAGATTTAAAATCGAATCAAGTAATTGATTTTCTGAAGGTTATGGGTTCAATATAAAATAAAAATGACCTTGAAAATTAATTCAAGGTCATTGGTACAACTCTGTGGGCGATATAGACTTAAAATCGAATCAAGTGATTGATTTTCTGAAGGTTATGGGTTCAATATAAAATAAAAAATGACCTTAAAACTGAATTTAAGGTCATTGGTACAACTGTGGGCGATATAGATTTAAAATCGAACCAAGTAATTGATTTTCTGAAGGTTATTGGTTCAATATAAAATAAAAATGACCTTAAAAATTAATTTAAGGTCATTGGTACAACTCTGTGGGGGATATAAATTTAAAATAGAACCAACTATTTGATTTACTGAATTTTATGAGTTTAATATGAATAAAAAATAACTTAAAATGAATTTAAGCTTTTAATAACATATTCCCTAAATCAGCTTTTCTATAATTCATTTCGTTTAATAATAACAAGTTAAGTTTTACGGTAAAACCGTAATCTTAAAGAATTTATTTTGATTAGGTTTGATTTATTTCAAAATATAACCTGTTATAAACTAAACATCAAAATGAATATCTTTATTGTAGACGACCATCCATTAATTGTAGATAGTTATGTATCACTATTATCCGCCATTGAATCTAACAAGAATGTCAATTTTTACTTAGCCTACAATTGTAAACAAGCGTATGAAAAAATAAATATTTTAAAGGCTAGTGGTACACCTCTTGATGTAGCTTTTATTGATATAAACCTACCTCCCTTTGAAGAAATGAATCTGCGCTCAGGTGATGAAATAGGGAATCTAGTGAAACAACATTTTCCTAATTGTAACCTTATTATAATCTCCATGCACTGTGATCCAGTTTGGGTAAATCGAATTGCAAAAACACTCAATCCTTTGGGATTCATTTCAAAAAATGATATCAATCATAAAAACTTTCCCTCTATAATGAAAGCTATTTCTAACAAAGAAATTTATTATACTACTACAATACTAGAAGCGCAAAAAGAATTTATTATTAAAAATATTCATTGGGATGAACACGATAGCAAAATAATACAACTCATTGCCGACGGAGTTAAAACAAAAGACCTCACTAAATACATCTCACTATCTTTAAGTGCCATTGAAAAAAGAAAAGCTAATCTCAAAAAGCAACTCATTTTTAAAGGAGGCAGTGATGCTGAACTGATAGAGCGTATTAAAAATTTAGGATTTTTTAGCAGTCCAGGAAATTTAAATACTTAATTACCTAAACACTTATATTAATCTCTTAGAAGAATTAAGCCCATTTACAATACAGTGTCAGTAGCAGTTTTAAAGGATTGAACCGTAAAACTTAACTTGAAAAACCGTAAAACTTATTTAAAAGATAGAACGTTATTTGTAAGGACTGAAAAAAAAATTGCGTAAAATTAATAATATTCATAAAATAAGCATTCTAATTTTCTGATAATAAATCAATTACATATTAAACTCAGTCTTGTACTGAATTGATGTACTCATGTTTTTTATTTAAGATTGACGCAATGCGTATATTAGGATGTTATGCCTCACCATAAAAAACGACAAAAGTCAAAAACACAATGCCAAGACTAACACAAATAACTATAGAAGGATATCGTTCAATTCACGAACAAATCGTTATCAATTTTCCTGAAAACAAACCAATAATATTGATTGGTGAAAACAACGCAGGTAAATCAAATATTATACGTGCAATTGAACTTATGTTTGGCGAGTTTCATCCAAAGTTCAAGAAACTTGATGATTACGACCATTATAATCGAGATACCAAAAATCAAATAATTATTGAAGCAAGCGTTTCAGGCTTGGTAGGGATATTATCTTATAATTACGGGAGTAAGACTACTTGTAATGGATTTAAATTTCGTTCACACAAAGGGAAAGATAATGATTTTGTTGGTATCCAATCAGCTGAAGGAGCTGAAAATCAATATGTAAAAGGAGAACTGAGAGATGAACTTTTGTGTATTGTTGTTAATTCTGAACAAAATCTTAATTTTCAATTGAGCTACTCATCAAAATATACTTTACTTTCCAGAGTAACAAAGGCTTTTCACGACAAACTTGTAGAAGACGAAAAGCGAGTAGAGATATTAAAAGGATTTTTTGAAAATATAAAAACCACATTTTTAGAAGTTGAAGAATTCAAATCGTTCAACACAAATATGTCAACCATTGCAGACTCCTTTATTTCAAATATGACCCATGCTTTGGCTTTTGACTTTTCTGCATACGACCCAAGTAATTATTTCAAGACTTTACGAGTTCACCCAACTGAAAATGGACAAGTTAGAGCATACGAAGAATTAGGAACTGGTCAACAACAAATACTAGCACTTTCTTTTGCCCATGCATATGCAAAATCTTTTTTAGGACAAGGACTTATTTTTGTTCTTGATGAGCCAGAATCACACCTGCACCCATTAGCACAAAAATGGTTAGCAAAAAAAATGTTTCAAATGGCAGAAGAAGGTTTGCAAATTGTGGTAACTACGCATAGTCCTTATTTTGTTGACTTAAACTATCTTGAAGGAATCAATTTAGTTCGCAAAGATGAAGAAACAACTTATACTGTAAACAATGATGCTAAATCTCTTTGCGACTTTTGCTGCCAGACAGGTTCTAATATTGCCAAAACAAAAGAAGATACAATAATTCCATTTTACGCCAACAATTCAACTTCACACATATTATCGGGATTTTTTGCAAACAAAATTGTTCTTGTCGAAGGTATGACTGAAGAATTAGCTTTGCCTATTTATTTTGATAAACTAGGGTTTGACCCAACAGAATATGGTGTTGAGATTTTAGGGGTTGGTGGTAAAGGTAGTCTTGCCAAATGGTGGAGATTATTTACACTATATAAAATACCAACATTTGTTTGTTTTGACAATGATGGTAAACAAGATGACGCAAAAGGAGTAAAAAGAAAAGATGCACTAAAAGCAATTGGAATTGCTGACAATGAATTAGAAGAAATAATTGGTATAGAAAATTGGGCAATTTCCGAAAAGTATTGTGTATTTGGAAAAGACTTTGAAACAACAATGCGAGCTTCTTTCCAAGATTATTCTGATATGGAGAAAGCAGTAACCGAACAGCTTGGGAGTAGTTCTAAAAATTTGATAGCGCGTGAAACTGCAAAACTCATTGACTTTACATCAGATAGTGAAGGGAAAAAACAACTTGAAATTTTAATAAAAAAAATAATAAATCTTTAGAGAAAGTAATAAATTACAAATACATAACTGCACCTACACTTAAGCAGGGGTTCGTGCTTCGTTGGAAGTTCAGTGATAAAAATCCCTGCTTGCGTGTAGCCATAAACCGTTAGCTACCATTTTACCGAACTGCACAAACAGACATAATACATATATATAAATGCCATATAGACAAGATACGGAAATAGTACTTCAAGATACAGTACCAAGTAAATATTTTATTTCTTCTCAACATAGAAGGACAGGGAATAAACACAAAAGCATTTGGACTATTAGTTTAGAAGAAGAAGTTAATTGTTTTATACAAACAATTAGTAATAATTGGAAAGTTGGATTTGAAGCTTGGGGAATCAAACTAAATCAAAAGACTTTACATGTTGTAGGACTTAGTAATAACAATAACGAATTAAAATTAGCTAAATTTGTTGGTGGAATAAACACAAATTTATGGCACGGTTACCCTGCTGACCATATGTATAAAGCACAAGATAGACCAACAACAGAAATTTTAAAACTTTGGGTTGCTGAAGGATTTATTACAAAAGCAAAAATGAATAAAATAAGACAAGGGCAATTATGCAACCTGTGAAAATAACAATTAAAGGAGACTATTATGACTGCCAAATTTATCGTGGTAGATTATACTTGTGGACTTTTAATGGAAATTTAAAAGTTTTTAATTGGAATGAACTTGTTAGTTCATTTATCAAAAAAGAAACTGATAAAATTGTAATGACATTTTGTTTTTTAGATGGTAATTACCTTTACAAATCTTCATTAATTGAGATTTTTAAAGATAGTGATTTTAAAAAACTACTGCTTTCTAAATTTACTTTAATTGAAAAACTAAATTTTGAACTTAATGAGAATGACCTAGAAAAATATTTAATTGGCAAACAAGAAACTCCTACAGGCATTTTGCCAACTGACACAGAAATTTATAACAATAAATTGTATTTCATTCACGAAAAAGGACTATTTTCAGGCTCAACTCATAGAGCAAAATCAGAAAAATATCCAGTAAGTTCAAGACCTTCAAAGCTGTGGGACTGTAATTTATTAACGATAAAAGCAAACAAATATCCACAACTTGCATTGTCAGGTGGAGATGAAGGCTTATTTGAATTAAATATGGCAACAAGCCTACCAAGTAATCTTAAACGAATTGAACAAAGAAGCCCAATTTTTCAAGTAAGTAAAAATCATTCTTCGTTTTCAAATTATTCTTATCTTAACATATACAACTCTTCACTTGTAGAAAATTCATTTTTAGCAATGTTTAAATGGAATATGACAAAAGACAAAAACGATAGAGAAAAGCCTACAAGAGATTTTGATATTAATCTTGAAGACTATAAAATATTTGGTTCACAAAGAAATGAACATTTTATAAGTTGGGGAATTGAAGATAAATTATATAAAGCAACAAATGATGGGTTTGAAATTATCAAATTTAATAATTATGCCAATGAAGAAAAAGGAGAAAAAAAATTTCAAGCTTTAAAAAGATTTGATATAAATGCTTGGAAAGGAAAAGTAGTAAATGGTGGGACAACATATTTTGGAAATATTGTAGAATGTGAAAATGCACTTATTGTAATTCAAAGTGACGGACAAATTTTGACAATTCCAGGGCCGATTACAAAATGGAGAATATATCCAAGGTCAATGAATTATGAAAATCATTTACACGTAATTTTAGACGACAGATTAGAAATACATTCATTTAATCATGACTATTTTATAAACCAAGTAGAAAAAGAAATTGGTATTCAATTTACAGCAGAAAAACACAGACGGACTTTCAAACGCAGTTATTTTGATGACACAGACGAAAGTATTTTTAAAAATGAAGATTTACCATTCTAACAAAAAAACTATCAGCTAATAAAGGTTTCGTGAAATATGGGCTGAAGTGCCAATTTCGACATTTAAATTAAACTGAAATTTTAAATTTACAACTATCACAATCCACGGAAAGTTATCAATAATACTTTAACAACTATTGAACGTACTACAAGAAATAACTTTTATTAGTAAATTCTACTGCAATAAAAAATTGCTCAGCTTTCAGTTGAACGATTATAAACTACAAATGAAAATTTAAACAAAATGTGGTTTGAGGTTCTATTCGGTCGATTCTAGTTTCAACAGGAAATATTTCTAAAATTCTTTGACTCCCTAGCCTTTGGCGAACTGAACGAAGTTATACACAGGACGGATAAAAAGCCATTTTAAAAGATTTAAGCGATAATAAATGTACAAAAGGAGAGACATATAGCCTCTCCTTTTGTAAAATAAATTAACTTAAACCTTGATTATCAATATAGTAACTTATGTATTTATAGTTATCACTAATTTTGATACACTACCACCTTAACTTTGATACACTACCCATTACCCATTTAGATGATAATAATTAAATTCATAACCATTACTTTTAAGAAATTGACCTACTTTAAAAAGAAATTCTTCTCCTGTCTTATTTGGCAAATATTCAAAAACTGCTTGAACAATTATTTGTTTTCCCAAAGCATCAGGATAGACTTCATAAATCTGGTCACTTTGTAATACATCGAGATAATCATTAATTTTATCTTGTAATACAAGTAAGTGCTTGTTGTCATCATCCCATATTAAATGGTCTGAAATTGTCAATACAACTTTACCTTCTGGATTTGTGCTAATCAAATCTATTTTGTTTCTATCTATTACAGACATATAAATTATTTTAAGTTCTTTATTTTATTGAGTAGGTCTTACAATATCAACTTTAGTTGGAGGAATTACAGTCCCTCCTTCATACCCAGGTTTTCCTTGTCCAACTATTGTACCTCCATTTTGTTCAAGTAGAGGAAAACCCTCTTTTTGATTAGGTGTTAGTGGAGCTGTCTCCGAAGATTTTGCTTCTGTGAGTGATATTTTACCATCTTTTGTACTAACTGCATCCAGCCTGACATTTTTATCGCCCCCATTTGGTTTAACTGTTACTTGCTCCTGAACATTTTCATGCCCTTTTTCTTTTAAATCTTTGACAACTTTCTGTTCAAACTTTTTACCATTTGACGCATTCTCCTTTAATGTTTCAGCTTTTGTTTTTACTTTCTCAATTGCCTTAGATTTTGCAGAACTAGCTAGGGTCGTTATTACCTTAGAAGCTACAGTTGTACCTAATATAGCATTTGAGACAAGAGCTTTATTCCCTTTAGAAGCATTATAATTTCGAGAATCTGTTTTTGCATTACCTGTTGGTGCGTTTGCAAATTCAGAATAAAGTAATAAAGCCGCAACTATACAAATTGGACATCTACCATCGGGGTCATCAAACCTTACAGGGTCATTATATCCATATGAATATGGATTTAAGTTATCTGTATTGTATATCCCTCCTCCATTACTTAGGGTAGTTTGCATTGCAAATGCTAAGTCTGCATCATTACTACCACTAACATTCGGATTAAATGTAAAATCAAGGTCATTTAATAATGGGTCGGGTGTTGTCCATCTTGCTATTGCAGGGTCATAATGTCTAAATCCGTAAGAGTACCAGTTCAGGCCCAGCTCATCTTGCAATTCCTTACCGTTGTATTTATACTTATACTCCTGTGCAGGTGTAACAGCATTGTACTGACTATGTTTTAAACCAAAAGGATAGTAATTGTTTTCATCTAATATAATAAGAGCGTTGGTGCTACTGTCTTTAGTATAACTCAGTCTCACATTCCCTAAATGGTCAGTGTAGTTAAACACATAACTATAGTTATTAGTACCACTAACAGAAGTGTTTTTTACATAGCCTTCTGCCGTTGGGAAAAACTGTAATACCGAATTTTTATACTGATAACCTCCCAAATAATCCGTACTGGTTACCGTTATATTTTCTGTGACTACCTTCTGTACTTTTTGTCCACTAGCGTTGTAAATGTAAACAATATTTCCTGTTAGGAAAACTATTTTTGTGGGCAAGTTCAAGTGGTTGTACGTTATAGCGGTAATTTTCTTGTTATTATCCACGGTCATATTGCCATTAGCATCATACACATAGTCATCTCCTGTAGTGTTACCGTCCTTAAACCCACTAGTTGCCGAGGCAGGGGTATCAGTCACACTCATAAGTTTATTAGAGTTGGGAGCATACGTATAAGCAAGGTTATCAATCCCTATTGTACCAGTTTGCGCATCATTATCACCGTTACGTTTAAGTGTTAGAATATTACCGTTTTTGTCGTATGTCAGATTTTCATCGTACATATGGGTCACCAAGTTTGATTTTTGGTAAGTCGCATCTTTCAAACGATTCAAATTATCATATTTATAACCATAATTCCTCACAAAACCACCATCGGTAGCCGTACTCCAAAACGTCTCGGCTATATTCCCATTATAGAGTTTGTTCGCCACAGCGGTATTTCCATCTATGGTATTGTAATTCATCTTAAACCCAAACAAATCGGCAGGGTCTGTCCCTTGTTGCAAAGCATTAGGGTTGTTAATGGTTTTCATCCAACCTCTAATGTTATAGGTATAATCTACTTTTTGAAGCGGTGTGGTACTGGTATTCCCTACTTTTTTACTAATGAGTTTTCCTAGTTCGTCATAAGTGTTCTCCGCCAAGAGCTGTACTGCTCCACCGTTGATTTGGTGGGTGTGGGTTAGCAGTCTATCCTGAGCTGAGTAGGTAAATGCATCTTTAATGGTTAATTCCGTATCAGCATCGGTCCGTTTGTGTTTTTGCAGGGTGTATTGCAATTGCCCTGAGAACGAATCTAGTTTGCTATCAGTACACGTATAACCGCCTAAATAGTTCGTCGTATAACTACGTATTGGTCTAAACTTGGCATCATACAATACATAACTCGTTTCTGCTTTAGTCTCTGCCGTAGTGGTAGCCACACGTATCCAAGACCCTGTTGAGAGTCCTTTGGTAGCTGTTGTAGCAGTTTGTCCCTCTACGCTAATAGCTAGTCCGCTTACATTAGGTATCTCATAGGTATCGTAATAGTTCACACTTAAAAGTTTGAATGTAGTTGGCACTACATTGTTGCTGTAGTTTACAGGTACTGTATCTATAGTATTGCCGTTTTGTTTGCTCTCGTTAATGGCAGTAGCCCCGTTTTGAGCTTGTTGTAATGTAGCTCGTGTGGCTGCTGTGGCACCACTGTTTGACCAGCCTGTGTAGACCACTCTATTAAACGCATCGTATTTTGTAATCATCCAGCCCGAAGCCGTCACATCACTAAAAGGAGAAAACGCAGGTCCTGTAGCTACTACTCGGTCTAATTTATCATATACCATATACTCCCATTGCTTGCCTGGTAGTTTTTTAGCCACCAAGCGGTTACGAGCATCGTATTGGTATTGGTAACACAAATCATCCAAAATGGCTTGGGTCAATGTCATATCAGCCATAGGAGGAATTACATAAGTCAAATTACCATAGATATCATACACATAGTAAGTGTCGTGGGCTACACTGTTATCATAAGTACGCTTGAGTACCACATGTCCTTCTTTGTCTTTGAACTCTACCGTTGAACCACCTGTTTCGGTTGGAGTTGCAGTCGTATTCTCATCAAAGGTTATGTTTTTATACAATTGATTTTCATCATAAAAAATAGTACCCGCTGTATTGTCTAAAGCGGTATCATATACTTCTGTCGTAGCATTCCAAGTAGTTGTAACCGTGTAGAGTTTAACTTCACTAGTTGCATTGGTTTGATAATTAAATTTTATTTCATGTCCTAATCCCAAAGCCCAATCAGTACCTGGTGCGGCTTGTTTCAATAAACGGTTAAGAGGAGAGGCTTCTAATGCTTTTTCTGAGAAAGGGTTTGCCGTATTCTCATAAGCTGCTGTATTATAAAACGCTAAGGTATTGCTTTGAGCACTAGTATCGTAGGTCATATTACGATTGGTTCCAACAAATGGTAAATATTCTTTAGTCTGTCGTCCAAACGCATCATACTCAATATGTGTTACAATATCTTTACCCGTGGCTGACTGCTGGTTGACAATCTGTTGCATCGGTCTACCCAAACCGTCAAAGTAGGTAATTTGTACCTGTGCTTGTTCCGGACTTGGAGATACTAGTGGCGTAGCCGAAGCCTGTTTATAATTGCGACTAATGATATAATTCAAATCCTGAGATGGATTCGCAAGAGCTCCACAATCCGCATTCGTCCCTGGCACATCCGGACAATGATCGGTGGCATCCCCTACATAACCCACTGGCGCCATACACTGTGTTACAAAATTGGCGGCATCGCCTAGTCCATCGCCATCCACATCAGCATACCATTTCATATTAGGATTAGTATTAAAATCCTGGTCGTTACAATCAGTATTATTTGCCACATAGCCTGCAGGTATCACACTATAATACACCGTTACTGTCGGACTTCCATAACCATCACCATCCGCATCACGGTAAAAGGTTTGAGGAGCAATATTGGTAATATTCACTGTACCATCATCATAATCACTGTTGTTAGTTACATAGCCCGTAGGTTTCGCGCTATAATATACTGTGACACTTGGGCTACCATAACCATCTCCATCACTATCCGCATAAAAAGTTTGTGGTTGAATATTGGTAATATTGGTAGTGGTATCATCAAAATCACTGGAGTTAGTTACATAACCTATTGGTTGAGTGGAGCAACTTTGAAAATTAATCTTAGAGCCAAATCCATCTCCATCAGTGTCAGCATAAAAAAATTGCGGTGTTACATTAGTAATACAAGCTTGAGTATCATCTAAATCGGTAGCATCTGATACATACCCTGTAGGAGAAGTACAACTTTGTGTTGTATTATTTGGATTTCCCTTACCATCACCATCACTATCTCTATAGTAAGTATAAAATAAATTAGCTCCTCCTGTAAAAGAAATAGAACTAACCGGAGTAGGATAACTTCCACCCGAATAAGTAGTAAAACTTATTGTTAATCTATTATTATAAATAGAAACTGAATAACCTTGCGGATTAGATAATGTCCCTAAATTTATATTAGGTAAAGCAATCGGAATAGTCAATACAATAGAGTTCGTAGGGATAATAGGAGTTGGAAAGTAAACATTAAAATAAACACTCAAATTACAATTAGAAAGTGTAACAGCCCCAACAACAGTATTTGTAGCATTACTATTAAAATTAGATGAATAAAGCGGATAACTAAAACTTGAAGAAGAAGTTCGAGCTTGGCATCCATTTTCTGTACCCGCAATGGTAGGGCATATATCCAAATTATTACTCACATATCCTACAGGTTGTGTACAATCAACTATAGATTTTGACGGATCACCAAAACCATCATTGTCTATATCCTGATAATAAACATAAGTAGTTCGCGGAGTGGTAGTAATACAAACTAAAGAATCATTAATATCCAAATTATTTAAAACGTAACCTGTGGGTTGTGTACATGAAGTCATAGTAGGGTAAGTAGTTCCATACCCATCACCATCCACATCTCGGTACCAAACTGTATTCGGATTCAATGTCGCATTACCATCATTACAATCCAAACTATTAGTGACATAGCCTCCTGGCAGTACACTATAAAAAACAGTTACTGTTGAATTTCCATAACCATCTCCATCCGCATCGCGGTAAAAGGTTTGAGGAGCAATATTGGTAATATTGGTAGTACCGTCATTATAGTCACTCGAGTTACGTACATAACCCGTAGGTTGCGTACAAGAAGTCGTCGTGGTAGCACTGGTTCCGTACCCATCACCATCCGCATCACGATACCAAACCGTAGTGGGATTCAATGTCGCATCATTATCATTACAATCCAAACTATTAGAGACATACCCTCCTGGTTTAACACTATAATATACAGTGACACTCAGATTACCATAACCATCTCCATCAGCATCGCGATAAAACGTTTGGGGTGCAATGTTAGTAATATTGGTAGTGCTATCATTATAGTCACTAGCATTACGCACATACCCTGTTGGCTGCGTACAAGAAGTCGTCGTAGTAGCACTGGTTCCATACCCATCACCATCCGCATCTCGGTACCAAATAGTCGTTGGATTCAATGTCGCATCCCCATCGTTACAATCACTTGCATTACGCACATAACCACCAGGTTGCGTACACGAGGCTGTAGTCGTTGCACTCGTTCCATACCCATCACCATCGGCATCACGATACCAAACCGTAGTCGGATTCAATGTGGCATCGCCGTCAGCACAATCCAAATTATTAGTTACATAGCCTCCTGGCATCACGCTATAATACACCGTTAGTGTTGGATTTCCATAACCATCCCCATCCGCATCGCGGTAAAAGGTTTGAGGAGCAATGTTGGTAATGTTTGCTGTACTGTCATTATAATCACTTGAGTTGCGAACATACCCTGTAGGTTGCGTACAAGATGTGGTCGTGGTAGCACTTGTTCCGTACCCATCACCATCGGCATCACGATACCAAACCGTAGTGGGATTCAATGTCGCATCGCCATCATTACAATCCGTATTATTTGTAACATAGCCTCCTGGTTTAACGCTATAATATACAGTTACACTTGGATTACCATAACCATCCCCATCAGCATCGCGGTAAAACGTTTGGGGTGCAATGTTGGTAATATAGAAATTGGCATCATTAATATCACTAGCATTTCGCACATATCCTGTAGGTTGGGTACATGATGTAGTGGTAGGGGAACTAGCACCATAACCATCACCATCCGCATCTCGGTACCAAATAGTCGTTGGATTCAATGTCGCATCCCCATCATTACAATCTAAATTATTAGTAACATAACCCGCTGGCATCACACTATAATACACCGTTACCGTGGGACTACCATAAGTATCTCCATCCGCATCACGATAAAAAGTTTGAGGAGGTATATTCGTAATATTAGCATTAGAATCATCCAAATCCGAAGGATTACTAACATAACCGAACGGCTGAGTATAACTAAACACATAGTCATTAGGGTCACCATAACCATCGTGGTCTCTATCGGCATTCCATTGGTAACCGCCGCCGCCACCGCCTCCATCAATAGGAGCCCTCATAGGACTAATTCCAATACTAGTGGTCGTAGTAGTAGTTTTTGTACCCGAAGTACTAGTTGTACTGGTTTGTGCATTGACTAAAAAACTTATCAATAACACTATAACACTATAATATCTTTTTTGCATGACTTAAAATTTAATTTTTATAATGGTATTGATAATCGGTAAGTAGTTTGCCATTAGCATCCTTAACATATTGTAACCTTCCCAAACCATCGTAACTATAATACACCGTATCTCCCTTAGGGTCGGTAATACTGGTAACCCCCACTAAAGGTTGGTAGGTATACGTCGTAATCATACATGGTGAAAAAGTAGAATTAGTGCGTAGGTTATTGAGGCTACTAAGTTGTGCTTCATTAATAGCATTAAAATCACTAACCCCAAGCGCACTCACTAATTGTGCATTAGTCGCATTCTCAATTTTGGCTATAGGCTGGGTTTTATTATACCCCCAAACAATCGATACGGGAGTACCGCCCTCTGGAGTGTATTGCGTTAAATTTCCCGAAGTATCGTAACTATCATAGGTGAGTTTCTTTTCTAAATTGCCAACATTGGTTGTAAATGGAGCACTATTGGGAAACTTAGCACCATAAATATTTTTAGGAAGCACTAAATTAGAAGTAGTGGCATCACTGATGAATATGGTCTTTTCTTTAGATAATAAATTTGTGTTGTATTTTTCAGTACTTATTGGCGTTTTAATTCGATTGTTGGTTATCAAACTCTGCATATACGGTTCCGAACTAAAATCCTGAGGATAATAATATTTAGTGGTAAGATTCTTATAGTTTGAATTGACTACTGTTTCTTCTGACAATTGATTATTTGAGTTGTAGGTGAAATATTTAGTAGTAACTATTGGGTTTTGACCACTTAAATCATAATTAATAATCTCTTGTGAAATTGGGTAATAAGAATACGTGAAATTTTTAATTGCAACAGCAAACATTAAGGCATCACCAGAGGTGTCACTGGTATAATCACTTGATACAATTTTTTGTTTAACAAATTGGTCAAAACGAGCAGCATCATTTCTAAAGAAGTATTTTTTCTTTTGTACTAGAAGGTCTTGAGCATTATAGTCGTATGTTCCTATTTCTTTTCCTCTCTCATTCTCTAAAGAAGAAAAAGCCATATACACACTATTTTCTCCCAATTTCCAACCCGTGAACCCTACAGGGGCTTTATCGTAATGTGATTCTCCATTAATATCAGCTCCATAATTAGTAAAATAGTGTTTTGTATATGATTTGTCCATATTTACTTCTACTACCTCATCATAACCGATATGTGACCCATTACCCGTAGGATTACTATTGGTGAATGAGTTTAAACTAAAGGTGTCAAAAGAAAAAGTTGTAACCCCAAGCTTTCCTTTGTAGTTACTAAAGCTAAAACTATAGCTGGGTATTCCATTTAATACCCCTGATGAAACAAGTGTATTCGGATTTAATGCGGAGGTATACCCCTTTACATAAAAATATTTTTTTTGACTGGCTAAAACCCCTGTGTCTGAGTAATTATCTATTGATTTTATTCTACTCCCTCCTGCATAACCTATGTAATCTGCCAATTGGTCTTTTGAAAGGCTTAAAACTTTATTATGAGTGTGTGCTTCCCAATATAATTTACTCGCTCCTCCAGTGGGGTATTTGATTTGGGATAATAATCCCTTAGTTACATAATTAGGGTCTGTTTGTCTATCTTGAAAAGCAGTGTTTAGGGTTGACCGAATATTTACATTATTAAAAAATCCCCAATGGTCAGTGTAGTTTCCTCCAAATAAAGGCAAAGAAGCTATGTCATCATACTGAAATTCATACTTTTGATAAGTATTAGCATCCGAGCCTATTATATTTAACTTAGAAAGAGAAAAACGTTGGTTAGGAGACTCAAAGTATTCAAAAGAACAGTTTTTTAAAATAGTTATATTTCCTATTTTAGGTTTAACCTCAATGTTTGTTAGTTTATTCCATTTTAGATTTGGAATCCAAATATTGTACTCATCTGAATTATCCCAATGATGAGAACCTGAACTAATTTGAGTTTCTGTATAATTTAAAGTCGTAGCTGGTGTACTGGTGAAAGAAACAGTCTCCATATCAGATTCAATTGCTGTCAAATACACGGGAAAAACAAAGTTCCCTGCTAATCGATAAGGGTTTATTAATTGAGAAAAAGAACTACTACTACTTCCTTTTGAACCCGAATAACCTCCTAATCCCCAGCTCCCAGTCCAGCTTTGGTCAGCTTGACTTGTTGTATAGGAACTACAATAATGAGAAAGAGATAAATACGGATATTCTTTTTTATAACTATAGTTTACAGTTCTTCCATTGGTATCTACAATACTTTTTAGCAACCAAGAAGTTAAATTGATTCCTTCATAAGGAGTAGATTGTGTATTTGAATCAGTAAAATTCGTGGTGAATTCAACGGCATCAATACCACCAAAAGTATATCTTGTCCCGTCAGGGGTAATAAGGGTGAACTCTTTAAAAAAATTTGTTTGGTTAACTTTGATATAATCAATTCTACTATCATAATACCATTTGGGGTCATACGTTTTGTATTTAAATAAGGCATCTTTAATAATTTCAGCAGGAGTCAAAAAACCTCTTAATTCTACTTTAATTTTTTCATCAGAGACTACTACCCAACTTTTAGATGCTCCTGAATAGTAAAACTTTCCACTGTGACCTAAAAAATTAAAGTTGAATTCATCTGCCTGTTGTTCGCTAAATCCTGTTATTTTATAGTACTCCCCATACATTTTATTGGAATCATACCAAGTATTGTCTGATTCAACCGAAGTAGCGCCACCATTCTGGTAATTGATGATGTTGAAAGCCGAGGTAGCTCCTAAGTCTCTCTCATCAACATAACCCCTAACTTGCCTGCTAATAACACCTCCACAAGACAAATCCCAACCTAAACCAGCCCAACTTGAAGGTTGATTAGGTTTGACCAAACTTGAATGATAGCGTAAAGTAATTGGGATATTAATTGTTCCAGAGCTCAAATTATAAAGAGGTACTGAAATATCTGGAGTACCTGTGAATAAATTGACTGGTATTTCACCAAATCTTTCCATCGAAGCTACGTTAGGGCTTTTAATAGATTGAAAAGGTTGGTATTGAGCTTTGGTTACTTGTACTAAAGAAATAGAAAGTAAAACAACAAACATGTATAATTGTTTCTTGTCTCTATAAGATGGATTGAATATCATAAATATCTTTTTCATTGTAGATTTGTGCTATTGGGAATTACTCTTTTTTGGTTTTCTTAATCAGTTTGAGTCCATCGGTTCTCACATCGGTTTTGATATTCACGATATAAACGCCTTCGGGATACATTGTAAAATCAATCGGTACTGTTCTACTTGTAATAGGAAATTGTTGGAGTGTTCTTCCCGATAAATCCACTAGTGTAGCCGTTCCACTGGTATATTCGTATCCGATAATTACATTGGTAAAAGAGGCAACTGGATTAGGGAATACCTCTATAGCTACTTTAGCAGGTTCTATATTGACTTTGTCTTGTAGTTTCACTACCCAAAAATCATTACTACCTATAGTACTTTTTTTATCCAGTGAAGAAGAAGCATTGGAAGTTCCCGCCAATAAGTAACCTCCATCACGGGTTTCAATTAGTTTTCGTAAGATGTCTTCTCCTGAACTCCCCACAGATTGTGTCCACAATTCTTGTCCTGTAGCATCAATCTTTAAAGCGATGTAGTCGTTGATACCTTTGTCTTGTTTCTTTAGGGCTAATGTACTTTCACTAGTGATATCATTTTGGGCATAGCCCCCAATTAAAAACGTATGGTCTTTGTTCTCTACCAACGAGGTTAAAATGTCCACCTTACCATAATCATAAGTTCGTGACCACTGTTCCTCTCCTTTGGAATCTACTTTTAGTAGCCAAAAATCAGTCCCATTACTCACCGTACCGCCTTTAGTAGTTAAAGAATTGGTACTATTGGAATTGCCACCTATAAGGTAGCCTTCATCCCCTGTTTGATGAATGACATACAATTGATTGTCTCCGTTACCACCGTAGGTGCGTTGCCATTCTATGGTGCCTGAGTTGTCAATTTTAACTACCCAATAATCCCCAATGCCAATGCTTGGTTCGGTTTTATCACCTGATTGGGGAGAATTGGAATAGCCTCCCAAAATATAACCGCCATCTTTGGTTTGTTCCATACTTCTAAGCTCATCGGCATACTTACCTCCAAAGGTTTTCTGCCATTGTACTTCCCCTTCTGCGTTTAATTTTACTATCCAATAATCCATACTCCCACGACTACTGGTAGATTTAGAAGTAAGGTCTTTTTTTGAAGTCGTAAGCGCTTTTTTACCCGTTGTAGCTACTATAGTAGCATCTGAACTAGAAGAGCCTCCTAAGATATACCCACCATCAGTGGTTTGAAAAACAGATAGGAATTCATCTTGACCTGTGCCTCCGATGGTTCTTTGCCATTGTTCTTCGCCTTTGGCGTTGAGTTTAAACACCCAAAAGTCGGTTCCTCCTTTACAACTATCTTTTTTATGAAAACCTATATCTGAATTAGAGGTTCCTGCTAAAATGAATCCTCCGTCTTTGGTGCCTCTGATACTCTTTAATAAATCAAAACCTGAACCGCCTAAACTTTTTTGCCAGTCTGGCTTTCCATTCTCATCCATTTTCCAAACCCAATAATCCAAATCACCTTGGTTATTCTCTGATTTGGTTCCTGATTTATCCGACAAGGAACTCCCTGCCAAAATAAAACCGTAATCAGCCGTAGGTTGAACATCAAAAAGATAATCCGCATACTTACCTCCATAGGACTTCTCCCATAGGATGTTCTGAGATTGCATCAGTAGCGGTACAAATAGTAAAAAATAGAAGTAGTTTTTCTTCATAGTAGTAGGTGGTTTTGGATAGTTACTAAGGAGCTAATGAATACAGGTTTTTGACAACCTATTTTTCAATAGAGCAATTTGAAAAAGATTACGGATTGTATTTTACGGTTTTTACGACTTTTTTTTACGGTTTAATGTCCTAATGAAAATTAGGATACCGAAAGCATTTAAATTGACATAAAAAAGGAGAAACTATAGTAAGAATTTTATTAAGAAATAATTGAACTTAACATATCAACTATGCTGTAAACGAACGTAGCAATTTTAAGTTAAGTTTGGATTTTTTTCGATTACCAGATGTTTTGGAGATTAACAATGGAGATTT